>ASRM01000177.1_pt1 | contig 11380 bp, 11 predicted proteins | sample 693238 | NCBI WGS metagenome assembly ASRM01 (sample SAMN02169242, study PRJNA158439) | bioreactor metagenome | isolation source: day 74 sample from continuous culture bioreactor inoculated with sediment... | place: Germany: Bremen
GGTGATTTTTTATCTCAATTATCAATATTTACTTACTACAATTACAGCTGCGTGGTAGGATAAAAAACTTTTTTTAACACACATATGCACGTTAAGGTATCAGTCCTGTCGGATTGTGGTATACTCTGCGCGCATTTTTATACCTTATTAACAGAGTAAGACAATGACTGACTTATCAAAATACAGAAACATTGGTATTTTCGCGCACGTTGATGCGGGTAAAACTACTACAACTGAACGTATCCTTAAACTTACTGGTCAAATTCATAAAACTGGTGAAGTTCATGATGGAGAATCTACAACTGACTTCATGGATCAGGAAGCAGAACGTGGTATTACCATTCAGTCAGCTGCCGTAAGCTGTTTCTGGAATGACCACCGTTTAAACGTTATCGATACTCCTGGACACGTTGACTTCACTGTAGAAGTATATCGTTCTCTGAAAGTACTTGATGGCGGTATCGGCGTATTCTGTGGTTCTGGTGGTGTTGAGCCTCAGTCAGAAACAAACTGGCGTTATGCGAACGAATCAGAAGTATCTCGTCTGATCTTCGTAAACAAACTAGACCGCATGGGTGCTGATTTCTTTAACGTTGTTGGCCAAGTTAAGAAAGTTCTGGGTGCTACTCCTCTAGTTATGGTTCTGCCTATCGGCCGCGAAGATGACTTCGTTGGTGTTGTAGACCTTCTTAGCCGTAAAGCTTACGTTTGGGATGATACTGGTCTTCCTGAAAACTACGAAATCCTAGATGTTCCAGCTGACATGGTTGACGACGTTGAAACATACCGTGAAGAGCTGATTGAAACAGCTGTTGAACAAGACGACGACCTAATGGAAGCGTACATGGAAGGTGAAGAGCCTTCTATCGAAGACCTTAAGCGTTGTATCCGTAAAGGTACTCGTGATCTAGCGTTCTTCCCTACATACTGTGGTTCTGCATTTAAAAACAAGGGCGTTCAAATTGTTCTTGACGCAGTTGTAGACTACCTACCTTCTCCAACTGAAGTTGATCCACAACCTCTAATGGATGATGAAGGCGAAGAGACTGGCGAGCACGCTATCGTTTCTGCTGATGAAACATTTAAAGCGCTAGCATTCAAAATAATGGATGACCGTTTTGGTGCACTAACTTTCGTTCGTATTTACTCTGGTAAATTGAACAAAGGTGACACCATTCTTAATGCCTACACAGGTAAAACTGAGCGTGTTGGCCGTATGGTTGAGATGCAAGCAGATGACCGTAACGAATTAACTAGCGCACAAGCTGGTGATATCATTGCGATCGTAGGTATGAAGAACGTGCAAACTGGTCACACTCTATGTGATCCTAAGCACCCTGTAACTCTTGAACCAATGGTATTCCCAACTCCAGTAATCTCAATTGCTGTAGCGCCAAAAGATAAAGGCGGCTCTGAGAAAATGGGTATCGCAATTGGTAAAATGGTTGCTGAAGATCCTTCGTTCCAAGTTGAAACAGACGAAGAAACTGGCGAAACCATCCTTAAAGGTATGGGTGAACTTCACCTAGACATTAAGGTTGATATCCTTAAGCGTACTTACGGTGTTGATCTAACTGTTGGTGCTCCTCAGGTTGCTTACCGTGAAACTATTACTCAAGCAATTGAAGATAGCTACACGCATAAGAAACAGTCTGGTGGTTCTGGTCAGTTCGGTAAGATTGACTACCGTATCAAGCCTGGTGAAGCTGGTTCTGGTTTCTCATTCAAGTCTTCTGTAGTGGGCGGTAACGTTCCTAAAGAATTCTGGCCTGCAGTAGAGAAAGGCTTTGCATCTATGATGGAAAACGGTGTTCTTGCTGGATTCCCAACACTAGACGTTGAAGTTGAACTATTTGATGGTGGCTTCCACGCAGTGGATTCATCTGCAATCGCATTTGAAATCGCAGCGAAAGGCGCATTCCGTCAATCTATGCCTAAAGCTGGTGCGCAACTTCTTGAGCCAATCATGCATGTTGACGTATTTACTCCAGACGATCACGTTGGTGATGTTATCGGTGACCTTAACCGTCGTCGTGGCATGATCAAAGACCAACAAGCTGGTGTTACTGGCGTTCGTATTAAAGCAGACGTTCCTCTATCAGAAATGTTTGGTTATATCGGTCACTTACGTACAATTACGTCGGGCCGTGGTCAGTTCTCTATGGAGTTCTCTCATTACGCCGCTTGTCCAATGAACGTTGCTGAAGCAGTAATTGCTAAAGTTAAAGAAGAAAAAGCGAATAAATAATTCGTTTTCTCTGAAATAACTAAAAAACCCGTAAGTGAAAGCTTACGGGTTTTTTGTTATCTGGGCCGCTAATTAGTCGTGTGGCGTTACGGTTTGAATGACCAGCCTGTGAACTAAAGCGAAATTACTGCATGTTAAGCCAGATCGTTTCTATTTTAGTCCTTGCCCATTCGGTTTTACGCAGGAATTTTAAACTGGACTTAATGCTTGGATCTTTTTTGAAACAGTTGATATTGACCATATAGCTGAGTTCTTCCCAGCCATAATGTTCAACTAAATCTGTCAGTAACTTTTCAAGTTTAACGCCATGAAGCGGGTTATTTGGTTGAGTCATAGAATACTTAATGATGAATTTGTTTTAAGTATACGTGAACAATGGGCTATGGGCTATGGGCTATGGGCTATGGGCTATGGGCTATGGGGGATAGGTGATGGGTGATAGGGGATAGGCGATGGGTGATGGGTGATGGGAAATAGGTGATAGGTTATGGGAGAAAGCGGAAGAAAAGGTGATGGGTTAGCCCACAACCCACAACCCACAACCGTTACTATATTATTCTTCCCAAACGACGACTTTGTCTTTAGGCCACTCGACGCCGATGTCATGGTATTTTTTCTCTAATACATGACGCTTAATTTTTAGCGTAGGTGTTAAGATGCCATTTTCGATGCTCCAAGGGTCTTTAATCATAAGAACCCCTTTAATTTTCTCATGGGATTCTAGATCTTGATTCATGCGTTTAATTACTTTTGTCGCTCGTCTTTCATAACGCGCTTTATCAAAGTTTGGAAACTGGTGAGGCACAGCCAATAGTATTGGTGCTGGCATTCCGAGCCCAACCAAACACATCATTTCCACTCGGGTATATTCGTATAATTTCTTCTCGATAGGCACGGGAGCAACAAATTTGCCTTTGGCGGTTTTAAATGTGTCCTTTTTACGTCCCTGAATCGTCAAGTATCCCTCACTATCAATATCGCCAATATCTCCGGTATGTAACCAGCCTTCTTGGTTAAACGACTCTTTTGTGGCTTGTTCATTTTTGTAATAGCCAGAAAAAATACCTTTGCTGCGAACCAGGATTTCTTCATCTTCGGCAATTTTTAATTCAATTCCTGGTCCAGCGTTTCCGACGGTACCAATTTTATCGGCTCTGAAAGGATAGTTAATGGTGCTATAGGCAAAGGACTCTGTCATACCCCATGCTTCGGTAATGTCGAGTCCAACGCTGTGATACCAATCAAGTAGGGCTGGAGATACGGGAGCAGACCCGCAACCTAATACTCTGCCTTGGTCTAACCCAAGACCTTCGGCAATTTTTTTCTTAATTAAGCTATTTACGAAAGGAATTTTAAGTAGGAAGTTTAGCTTCTTCTGTGGAAGTTTATCCTGAATTCTCTGCTGAAATAGAGCCCAGAGACGTGGCACTGAAATAAACAGCGTAGGACGATGCATTTTTACGTCATCAATAAAAGTATCTAGTGACTCAGGGAACGCCGTTTGAATTCCTCCAGCGATTGATGAGCCAAATATGTAAACACGCTCTGTGATGTGCGCCAGAGGCAGGTATGAGAACAATCTGTCTTGTGGTGCGATACCAATATGTTCAATTAGTTTTTGTGCTGACCAACTGAAAGCACCGTAACTTAGCATGGCTCCCTTAGGTACGCCTGATGTTCCGGAAGTATATACAATGCTCATTAACTTATCATCATAGTGCTGCGGACGGGTTTCTATTGGATCTGAAGCGGCAATAAGCTCATCAAACGTATATTGACATGTAGCAGCACTCTCATATGGGAGAGATATCGTTAGTAAATCCGGGAGATTCTCTAATACAGAAGAAACGGCCTGATCGTTGTCTAACTTGCCAACAATCATTGCTTTACTTTCACTGTGTGTTGCACAGTATTCGATGGTATCAGCTCCAGCCGTCGGAAAAATTGGTACGCTTACGTAGTCTCCCAACATGAGAGCTAGATCGGTAATAAACCATTCTGCACAGTTTTTTGATACCAAAGCGACTTTATCCCCAGGCATTATCCCCTTATCTCTCAAGGCTGATGCGAGCCGTAACGCTTTGTCCGCAACTTCGGCATAGCTGTATTCGACAAATTGTCGATTAATAATCTGTTTTAAGTAGATTTCGTTAGGCCGGGATTCCGCCCACTTTAAGATCATTTCATTAGGCGGAGGCAGTGTACAGGAACGCTGATTAGAATCGTTGAGGTATGTGTCTTCAGATGCTTGAGGCTGAATCATGCGATATCCGTCCATGGTTATTTTTATGTTATGAAAATGTTAACCTAAGTGTAACACAGTACAGCAAAAACAGAATTATTTAAACGTACGTTTGAATAACTCTTTAGTCTAATAGGTGTTCACATAAAATGGGGTTAACTTATCATAGGTGACCATGATCGCACTGAGTCACCTTACGATAACCTCCGGGGGTAAGACCTGTTTTCTTTTTAAAAATTCTGGAAAAATATGAAACGTCGTTGTAGCCACACTGGTACGCTATCGATGCAATTTTTTCATTTTTTAGCTTAGCGAGAAGTTGCTTCGCTTTATTAATTCTCTTGTTGATTAAATAATCGCGAAAGCTAATACCAATAACACTATGAAACAGTTTAGAAAAGTAAGTCACGGAATAGTGACATAATTCAGCCACTTCTTCTTCTCTGAGATCTTTTTCAAGGTTATCCTCAATAAATTTCAATGTTTGAAATATGTCTATGCGACTTCCATTGCTAGGGTTAAGTTGTTGATATGCTGATAATTCTCCTGACGAAGTTAAATCGGTATTTTGTAGGGATATATGCAAGGCGAGGGTTTTTATTTTATCTTTGAATTCTTTGTCCGAGAGTTTTAATTCACCATGTATGACATGTTGTTCTAGAATTATGTCGTAAATGGAGTCCTCATATAAGAGGATTATTTTTTTGTGTAAGTTGATACATATCTTTTGAGCAAGTAAAAATAACTCTTTGTTTTTCCTGGTAAGAAAAAACAAAATGTAATTTACTTCAGGTTGAGTAAGAATGGAAATATCATCCGAACATTCAATTATATTAAACTCATCGAGTATGAGGTTGGTGATATCGTTTGGTAGTCCTCGTATGGTAGGCCCAATCCAATGACCTTTGGGGGAAAGAAATATATCCATATAAAACCTGACGTTATAAGTTGAAAGTTGCTGTTATCTATAAATCTAGCCTAGTCCATACATAAGAATGTGCAACTTTATGGCAGAAAAATCCTAACCTAACTCTAGTTAAGAGACTAGTTTTATAGGGGGTTGGTAGCGATTATAATAATTTGGAAATATAAGCTATGAAAGGTATTTGTCTGATAGTAAGGGATTTTATTAATGATGAAGAGGGCCTTACGGTTGTTGAGTATGTAGTGGGTGCAGGCTTTATTGTGATTGTAATAGGTGTTTTTTTTACCAATTTCGGTAGAGATTTAAGTGATAAATTAACCTCTTATTTTTCTTAAAAATATAAGAACTTATTGAAGGTAGCAAATAGATAACTAAGCTGATCTTTTATTTGTGATTTTTAGGTTGTTATCTTTGGTCTATTTTACTTTATGGATTATCGCTGAGTTTTTTGATGTTCTACTAATAAAAATAATTATATGTGTTTTTTCACAAGAAAGTACAAGTGAATGACAATAAAGTCCTAACTTAGGCGCAGCTAACAGTCCTAGATTAAAAGTGATGTTACTAAAAAGTAACTATATATAAATTGGAGTGACAATTATGAGTAAGTTTAAAAATTTCTGTAAAGAATTTATTCAGGATGAAGACGGTTTGACAGTAGTCGAATATGTTGTTGGTGCGGGCTTACTCGTAGGCGGATTGACAGTAATATTCAGTAATTTGGGAACTAGTCTTTCTACTGCGCTAAATAACGCCATAGATGGTATTGGATCATAAAAACCTAGAAATTAACCGCAGTTAACTCTGAGTGATGCCTATTGCTCAGAGTTGATGCTGTGAGGTTAGGAGAATCTATTGCACGCACTCTGGTTAGTCTCTTGGGGGATATTGTTAGTTATCGCAATAAGTGACCTCAAGGATAATAAAATTCCAAATAAGCTGGTCGTTTTTTTGTTTTTCTCTCTGTTTTTTAATAGATTAATCATTGGGATTGATGACTGGTACAGTGCATTTTTTGGTGGTTTGGTGGTGTTTTTTTCAGGCTTGGTCTTTTACCTGTTAAAAGCGATGGCTGCCGGTGATGTTAAGTTGCTCGCGGTGATTGGTTTTTGGGTAGGTTGGGGGAACCTGCTTGAAACAAGCTACTATATTTTGCTCGCTGCTGCTGTGGTTGGCTGTTTGTACTTTATTCATAATCAGATATATCAGCGAGCTAATGTTTCCCTATCTAATCTTATTTTAAGCGCAAATAAATCAACTCGGAAATATGCCGACTATACTGTAACTAAAATGCCCTTGGCTCCGGCGATAGCAATTGGATTGGCATTGCATAGTTACTATATCTAACAGAGGCAAGACTATGGAAGGTAAAGGCTTTACAGATGGTCCAAGTAATCTAACCCCTCAGGCGGAAGCTCCTAAGGTTCCTGTTTCTATAGAAGATCTTGATGTTCCTGCTGCTGTTCTAGAAAACTTGGTGATAAAACACCTTGCCGCTTACCCTAAGTCCGATATTTTGGAATTATCGTCGCACCTTGGCGTTATTAGCCACTTTGTCGAAAATGTTATAGCAGTACTAAGAAAACGCGCAATGGTGGAGGTTTTTCAGGCAGAAGCACACTCACTATTTTCTGATACCTCGAAAGGTAATGTACGTTATGCCTTGTCTGAGCAAGGGCTCGAAGAGGCCGATAATGCTTTTAAGAAAGATGCTTATTTAGGTCCGATGCCCGTCTCGCTTAAACAATACAGTAAACTGGTTGAAGAGCAGGATGTGAGAGCGCAATTTGTGACACGCAAAGACGTTGACAGAGCATTATCTGATGTCTACGGCGGAGAAAGGTTGGCGGCAGTGCTTGGGCCTGCCATAAACTCGGGCCGGGCACTGCTTCTGTACGGTCATGCAGGTACGGGCAAGAGTTATGTGGCAGTGCGAATTTTAAATGCGCTAAATAGCTCTGTATATATACCTTATGCCGTGTTTGCCGCTGGGAATATCATGCGTGTTTTCTCTCCACAGCACCATACCCCTATTGACAAGAATCATAAAGAGCAGTCTGTCAACCTAAAGGATCAACATGATAAGCGTTGGGTACTCTGTGAGCGTCCCAATGTTCAGGTGGGGGGCGAACTGACTATGGATATGCTGGAGGTGAACCATACGGAGCATAGTAAGGTGTGGCTAGCGCCGATGCAGATGATGGCAAACAATGGCATTTTTATTATTGATGACCTCGGTCGTCAGCCTATGCCCGTAGATACTATCCTTAATCGCTGGATTGTGCCTATGGAGTACAACATCGATCATCTGGGTCTGCCTAATGGTCAACAAATTACCGTGCCTTTTATTTTGACTTTGGCATTTTCCACCAACCTTAATCCTCAAAAAATTGCCGATCCGGCCTTCCTGAGACGGCTTGGTTACAAGATACAGTTTTATGCTCTTGAAGAACGGCATTATCGTGAGCTTTGGGCGACGGTAACAGAAAAAAATAAATTTACATTAGCCGATGGAGCACTAACCAAACTTTTTGAACTACACAGAAAACATAATGTGGGCCTTTATCCATGTCTTCCCAAAGATATTGCGGGTATCAGCAGGGACATAGTGGTGTTTGAAGAACTAGAACCAAACATTACACCAGAAATTATGCAAAGAGCATGGGATCTTTATTTTACCGCAGATGAGCAAGGAGAGACATCATGAGTCGAACGCAAGTGATTTTTCTACTTCTATTGTCAATCGTGTTTGGATTGGCTGCGGTTTTTGTTGCAAAGCAGTGGATGGACGAGCAGCAGCAACCACAGATAGAAGTGGAGGTTGTCGAAAGGCATCCGGTTGTTGTCGCAGCACAGGATATCCCCGCAGGAGGGGAGATAAATATAAACCAATTAACCACTAAATTGCTGGAAGTGGACTGGCTATCTGAGAACAATTATACCACTGAAGATATGGAAACATTGGTAGGTTTGATTAGCAAAGATAACGTTTATGCTGGTGAAATTATTAATGGACTAAGGTTATCTGAAGCGGGTGAGGGTACGAGTTTAGCGGTATTAATTCCGGAAAATAAGCGAGCTATTACCATTCGGGTTAACGATGTTGTTGGTGTGGCAGGCTTTTTATTACCGGGTAATAGGGTTGATATTCTTAATACCATTAAGTACAGCGACACCTATGTCAAAACCAGCACGATTCTAAAAGATATCCGGGTATTAGCTGTTGATCAGACTGCTCGTTCTGACAATAACAGCCCTGTTATTGTTCGTGCAGTAACATTAGAGCTTACACCTAAACAAGCTGAAAAATTATTGTCTGAGCAGAATAAAGGCAGTATTCAGCTGGCACTGAGAAATCCCAAAACCATTGAGAAAAAAGTGGTACGCAAGAAGTATGTACCTAAACCGAGTGTGACCATTATTAAAGGTGCACAAACATCTAAAGTAAACGTCAAGGATTGAGGATACTGAACCATGAAAAGAATAATAGTAATGTTGAGTTTGTTGATTTTTTCCTGGTCGGTTGTGGCCTCTCAAACCGGTAGAACTATCACGATTCCTCACCATAAGTCTGTTCAGATAAAATTACAGGGGAAGGCCGACAAGGTATCGCTTGGTGACCCCGAAGTGCTTGATATCGTCATACTTAAATCCAGTGAGCTTTTTTTGATTGGTAAAAAGCTAGGTTCAACGAATTTGAGTGTTTGGGATAGAAGCGGCCGCTTAATTGAAACTCTCAATATCGAAGTTTCCCATGATCTGAATAACTTGAAAGCGAAATTGTTTGAATTTCTGCCAAATGAAACGATTAAAGTGCATAGTGCCAAAAATAAGTTGATTTTGAGCGGCCAGATCAGTAATCAGTCGAAAATGAACTTGGCGTTAAAAATTGCAGAAACATATTCAGGTGGCGATGCGGCTGACAAGTCTGGAAAGCAGCAAGTGAATACCTCCAGCATTATTAATTTAATGACTATCGGCGGGGCTCAGCAAGTGATGCTGGAAGTAACTGTCGCTGAAGTGCAAAGAAGCCTGACCAAACGATTTGAGTCCAATTTTAACATTTTTCAACAGAACGGTAATTTTGGTATTGGTGGCGGTACTGTAGGCGGTAATTTCATCACCGATGGATCAACGGTTTCTCCTGTTTTTGGCGTGCCGGGTTTTGACTCAAATGGCTTTTTAGGTGCATTAGTGGATGGTGATACCTTGTTTACTTTAGCGTTAGATATAGCTAAAGAAAACGGCATGGCGAAAATTTTAGCGGAACCCAACCTGACTGCTTTAAGTGGTTCAAAGGCTGAATTTCTTGCGGGTGGTGAATTTCCTATTCCGGTACCGAATGACGATGGCATTACCATTGAATACCGAGAGTTTGGGGTTGGTGTTAATTTTATACCGACGGTGCTCAGTGACAAAAAGATCAACCTGAACATGGCAGTGTCCGTGAGCGAGTTAAGTAGTACTAGTGCTGTTACTCTTTCTGGAGGAGCCAGTAACGCTAGTTTTGTTATCCCCGCCTTAACTGTTCGTAGTGCATCATCTACACTTGAATTAGCGGATGGTCAAACGATAGGCATTGCCGGGTTATTGAGTGAGAATATTCGGGAGAAAGTTCGTAAAACGCCGGGATTAGGCGATATTCCGATACTTGGGCAACTTTTTACCAGTAAAGAGTTTGTTTCTGGAGAAACTGAGTTGGTTATTTTGGTAACACCGAGATTGGCGAAACCGATAGACAGGAACAAACTCACTTTGCCAACCGATGGGTTTGTGGCGCCGTCAGACTGGGAGTTTTATCTGTTAGGTAAGAACTCTCGCTTTGAAAAACAGAAAGTATTTTCTAGTGCGGCAACAAATGAAAACAGTGTGACACCGCCCGCGGTACAGGGCGGCTCGGAAGGCACATTTGGCCATAGCCTATAGGGGACAGGATGATGAAATTAGCAGTGTTAAAGATGACAGGGACATTCATTTCGATATTACTCGTTGGTTGTGTCAATACGAATGCTCCTTTGGGAAGTTCTGTGGCTTTGATGAAGAGTGAGCAGACTTATAATCCTAATGCCAGCGTAGAAAATAGTGGTGTCGTTCCTACGGGCAGCGGGGAAAGAATGCAGGCAACATTAGATATTTATCATAAAGAAACCGCCAGTGATGAGAATAGCTCTATCAATGCTCAAACGGTTTTGGCGATTCCTCTATCTAATTGATGCCTAAGGTAAGGCGATATTATGAAGGGTAACAAATACGCGGTTGCAGGCTACCGTAAACAACAGGGGTTAGTGCTCATTTTAGTCACGATGGGCATGACGGTTTTGGTCGGTTTTGCCGCACTTGCCATAGATATAAATCACGCCTTACTAAACCATTCTAAGCTGCAAAATGCCGTTGATGCTGCGGCGCTTGCTGCGGCAATGACTGCGGATAAATTTAACGATGAGGATAAGGGAACGGAAGCGGCCATAGAGACGTTTAACCATATAACGTCTTCCAGCGGTAATAGCTCAATGGTGTTTGATTTTAATTCAAACAGTATCCATTTTGACTATTCTAATGACCCGGAGGTATTCCCTGATAATACCTTTACCAACACAGAAGATATTTATGTGAGGGTTTCGGTGACCAGTTACTCATTGACCAGTTATTTTTTAAAAGTGTTTGGTATCGATAAGTCGATCAAAGCCAGTGCTGTCGCAGGTGAGGGGCCTCCCGCTAATAAAATTTGTAATATTGTGCCTATGGCGGTTTGCAAGGGCGGAGAAGGAGACTCTTCTGACAATAACTGGGGATATGATTCTGAAGCTATTGTTGGGCTTAAACTGCCTGAAAGTATAAACAGCCCCATGGGACCGGGCAACTTCCAGTTACTGGACTTTGGCTCTGGGGGCGCTGATGTCAGAGAATATATGGCCGGTAGTTATGCTGAGTGTGTCACCCTTGGTGCAGATGTAACGACTAAACC
>ASRM01000178.1_pt1 | contig 11370 bp, 12 predicted proteins | sample 693238 | NCBI WGS metagenome assembly ASRM01 (sample SAMN02169242, study PRJNA158439) | bioreactor metagenome | isolation source: day 74 sample from continuous culture bioreactor inoculated with sediment... | place: Germany: Bremen
GTTTCATAATATTCAGCCTCATCTGCATCCACATCACTTGCTGGGGGTCTACGACCCTGAGCTACAATGTGGTTCTTAGCGGTATTGACAGCAATCCGATACAACCAAGTATAGAAGGCACTATCACCTCTAAAATTAGGGATAGCACGATATGCCTTTATAAAGGCTTCTTGCGCGACATCTTGAACATCGCCAGAATTACCTATATACCTAGAAATAAGGTTACAAACTTTATTTTGATACTTAATCACCAAAAGATTGAAAGCTTGTTTATCTCCGCTTTGAACTCGCTCAATGAGTACTTGATCGGTCAACTGCTCGTTCATTCGAGCACTTACTCCTATTGTTATCGCCCTTGTCTTCTCAGATATGGACATTAATTATGCAAAATGTAGTGTTGACACCAGAATTTACATGAGCACTATTGTGACTCTGTGATAAATAGAAAGTTCAATACTATCTAACTTTTTTATCATTATAATTTTAAGTGTGATGATTTAGTCTATTTCGACTGGTTTCTTACGAAATATTGGGGACACTTGTAGTGAAAAGCAACTGTTTTCATTAATCAATCTTTTAAAGTGATTTGATGCACTGTCGAATAACAGACATACTTCATACTGTTGGTAAGGTATTTTTTAAGGCGCAAGTTGGATTGCACTATTTTAAATTAGGAATTTGATAGTTTTATGAACACTAACCGAGAACACCAATGTGATGTATTAGTGATAGGAAGCGGTGCCGCTGGTTTATCTCTTGCTTTACGAGTCGCCAAACAAGCAAAAGTCACTGTATTAAGTAAAGGACCTCGTAGCGAAGGGGCAACCTATTACGCTCAAGGGGGAATTGCTGCTGTATTTGATGAGTCAGATAGTATTGAATCGCACGTACAGGATACTCAAATAGCCGGGGCTGGCATCTGCGAAGCGGATACCGTTAAATTTATCGCTCAAAATGGCAAGGAATGTGTTCAGTGGCTAATTGATGGTGGTGTACCTTTTGATCGCGAAGATAATGACTCTGACGACGAACCTCGCTATCACTTAACCCGAGAGGGTGGCCACAGCCATAGACGCATTCTGCATGCAGCCGACGCAACTGGCATGGCAATGCAAACATCGCTACAAGACAATGTACATAATCACCCTAACATTACCGTTCTGGAAAAGCACAATGCTCTAGATTTAATCACCGAAGATAAAGTAGGTGGTGATAAAAACAAGATAGTCGGTGCCTATATTTGGAACAGGACAGATGAACATGTAGAGACAGTTCGAGCAAAATTTGTCGTATTAGCAACTGGTGGTGCCTCCAAGGTTTATCAATACACTTCTAATCCGGATGTTTCTTCCGGAGATGGCATAGCAATGGCGTGGCGTGCGGGATGCAGAGTAGCGAACCTAGAGTTCAATCAATTTCATCCAACTTGTCTTTTTCACCCAGAAGCTCGTAACTTCTTATTAACAGAAGCACTCCGTGGTGAAGGAGCGTATCTTTTACGTCCTGACGGAACTCGCTTTATGCCGGACTTTGATGACAGAAAAGAACTCGCTCCACGTGATGTTGTTGCTCGTGCTATAGACTTTGAGATGAAACGACTCGGTGCCGACTGCATGTATCTAGATATTAGTCATAAACCAAACGAGTTTATCGAAAAACATTTTCCAACTATACATACTCGTCTGAAAAACCTTGGCATAGACATGACCAAGGAACCTATTCCTATAGTGCCTGCAGCTCACTATACCTGCGGCGGAGTCATTGTTAATAAACAAGGTCTCACGGATCTGGACAAACTCTATGCCATTGGAGAAGTCAGCTACACAGGTCTGCATGGTGCTAATCGCATGGCTTCTAATTCTCTATTAGAGTGTGTCGTGTATGCATGGTCTGCTGCAAAAGATATCTTGAAAAAACTAGATGACGCAGAGCTTCCACCCACGCTTCCTGCATGGGATGAAAGTCAGGTCTGTAATTCGGATGAAGAAGTCATTATCCAACATAATTGGCATGAATTACGTCTATTTATGTGGGATTACATGGGAATCGTTCGCACGGACAAACGCCTAGAAAGGGCATTACGTCGTATTCAGATGCTGCAACAAGAAACACATGAGTATTACAGCAATTTCAGAGTTTCCAACAATTTACTTGAAATGCGTAATTTATTGCAGGTAGCCGATCTGATGGTACGCTGTGCAATGCAAAGAAAGGAGAGTCGAGGACTTCACTATACGCTCGATTATCCTGATCTCGCAGAAAATAGCGGGCCAACCATATTAGAACCAGAAAATTACTCCAAAAAAGTCTGAATATAGAGCAGAAAGGAGTGAACTAATCATTTCACTCCTTCTCTTTACGTCAATTTTCTCAGTATAAGAAGTAATTGACGATAATCGGCATCTTCACAACTATCTTTCCAAATATATAAGTGCTCATTCTTAGTCGTAGCCAACATCAGCATCATTGGTTTGAATATAAAGTATGTGTGCTTTATTTGCTGTTTTTTACCTTTAAACTCGACATCCCCTGATTGCTCAATGGTAATTCTTCCTTCACTGCTGTTTTTCACAATAGATTTGTTTTGGCAAAGAAATAAGATTAACCATAAAACAATTACGACAGGCATAGACGAGACTAAAAATACCCACATTATCAACAATAAGAATAGCGCATTGATAATACGGGCTATTTTTGAAGGTATCAGAGTAAAACTAACGGACTTTGCTAAGGTTGTGGGCAACAATTTTGTCTACCATCTTCGCTAAATTGTCATCTTGGCTTCGTCCATGCTGCATAACCCAGGTAAAAAGATCCGGATCATCACATTCCAATAGTGCAACAAAATCATGTTGTTCTTGCTCTGATAGTGAATCAAAACACTCTTCAAAAAAAGGCATAATCACAACGTCCAGCTCAAGCATTCCTCTTCGACACGCCCACTTGATTCTCGCTTTCCCTTCAACTGTATACATGACATTCCCTCTATTTATTGATACTGGAGAGTGTAACAACTCAAAGGAATGCCAACCACTCGATTAATTTCGATAAGCTCACGAAAAATGAATTTATTTTCAATACTATCATCGAGTAGCCTCAATACGCGAAAATCAAAGTAAGTATATATCGCATAGGTTGCTGACAAATCTTAGTCTGACGATTAACATATATACTCAACAATAAGCCAAGGTATTACCATCATGGAATGGCAAAACAACGTTAATACTGTCTCACTCAACGAAGACGATAAATTACCTGCATTACTCATCGCTAACCTATCATCCTGGAAAGCCATAATAGTGACTGGTGATGACAAAAAAAACTATTTGCAGGGCCAAGTGACTTGTGACGTAGTAAAACTTGAATCAAACCAATCCACACTTGGTTCTCAATGTGATGCAAAAGGAAAAGTTTGGAGCATCTTCAGACTATTTAACCACAACGAAGGTTATGCACTTTTTCAACATGGTTCAGCAATAGATACTTCCTTAACTGAAATTAAAAAATATGCGGTTTTCTCGAAAGTAGATATACATATTATTGACAACATCGCATTAGGTGTTTTAGGCCATGAAGCGCAACAGTTTATCGACAAACTTTCCGAACAAACCGGTAATGTAAGAAGTATCAATGGTGGTACTGCCGTCAAAATTGAAGAAAACCGCTGGTTGCTGTTACTCGATAGTCATTCCGCACTCAAACTAGTTGAAAGCCTACCAGAGACACTACTTTCTGATGAGTCTGTTTGGGATAAATGTGATATTGAAGCGGCTGTTCCGCGTATTACTCAAAACAATCAAAATGAATACATTCCACAGGCATTTAATCTTCACTCTCTCGATGCTATCAGTTTTAGCAAAGGCTGCTACACAGGACAAGAGACGGTTGCCAGAGCTAAATATCGTGGAACGAATAAACGCTCAATGTTCATTGTTGAAGGAAAATTAAAGAGTTCTGATGATTCTCTAATTCAACTTGAAAGAAGTGTAGGAGAAAACTGGCGGTCAGCAGGTAGCCTGATGGCTCACTATCAATATGCTGATGGAACCAGCATTGGGCTCATTGTTTTACCAAACAATTTAGATCTTGATACGAAATTAAGGCAGGTAAATGAACCCAACTCAGATTGGCACATTAAACCACTCCCATACTCTATCGATGAATAGCCGACATTGAAAACAGCAATAACACAATATTTGGACGAGCAGCAGGTACCTTATCGCCTGTTGCTCCATACGACTCCGGCAACAACAATAGACGACGCGGCAAAACAGCGAAAAATCTTACCCGGTCAAATGGTCAAGTCTATTTTGCTTCGTGATATGGGTAATAACTACGCGCTGGCCTGCGTTCCGGGACACCTAGCTGCCGATCCAAAAAAAGTAAGAGCATTACTTAAATGCCGTAGAATGACTTGTGTACCGAGCTCTGAAATAGCAGATATCACAGGTTATCAAATAGGAACCGTTACTCCACTTTTGCTTGCTACCGAAATGCCCATATTTATTGATGTGCAACTGCAATACATGCAGGAAGTCACCATAAGCAGTGGCAATACGATGGCGGGTATTGCGCTTAACCCTGCAGATCTGTTTCGTCTTTTCAGACCCATTTTTGCTGATATCGTCAGATCATAAACGGAAAAACAGCCGATAATTTTCTCATTGGCAATTTTTACATCTTGGAAAATTGGTCTATTCTTAACCAGTACGACAGCATCAAGCCATCTACATCATTCATTGGCTAAATATGCATCATAAAGCCCTGTTTTATTCAATTAAGCAAAGTCTAATTTTGAGGTAAAGGTCACGCTTAAATGCATATAGTTCTTCTATTCTGGTGTTTTTAGCACAAAAACCTGAATAAAAGAGCTGCAATACGGTATTTCTCCATTCCAGTCACAATTACGTCATAGAGTATCTCGTATAATTCGTTGTGCTAGGTACACATAAAGGAAAAACTATGCGAATGTTTAAGCGCTATACACCAAGTATGATAGCTAAACACATAAGTAGGCTTTTTAAAGGAAGAATATATATATACGGAATCGGAAAATTTGAATTTGATAATGGTAAGTTGATTCTGCCCGAACGAGCTGAGAAGAGACACTTCAAAGCTGTTAATGAGGTAAATCAGGAAATAATGAGATTGCGTAACTGTTACGCATAGCACCTGATAGAAACTTATTGTTTACACGATTACTAAGTAACAAAAAGGTTGGAAATTATCCAACCTTTTTGTTTTCTATACTTTGTATTTTTAATTAAAACACTCTGAACTCGGTCATTGAGTTTCTCGATTCAAATTGGTTAGTTTGGCCAATTCTGGCAAATTCCCCTTTAAACCTAATGCATGTTTCATAATTTCGTCTTTTGCACCCGGAAGTTGACTGGCCATCTTCATTCCAATCCCCCGAATCAATTTCTTCGCAGGATTTCCACCTTCGAAAAGATCTTTGAATCCTTGCATTGCCGCAATCATTTTTGCCGCTTCCGTTTTTCTCCAGCGTTCATAATTGCGTAAATTATATCGATGGCCGATATCCTCTCCTGCATTCCAGAGCGAGTTTATCTCCTGAGCTAAGCTAGCTGCATCCAGCAATCCAAGATTTACGCCTTGTCCAGCTAAAGGATGAATGGTGTGGGCAGCATCTCCCACCAGAGCAATTCTTTGCAGGACAAAATCACGAGCGTAGCGCATTTTTAACGGGAACACCTGACGCTCTCCCACTAAAGTGCAATGGCCCAAACGCATATCAAATTCGACACTCAAACGTTTATTGAATTCTTTGGCGGGCATTGCCTGAAGTTGCTCAGCTCTATTTGGATCTGTTGACCATACAATCGAGCTCATATTTGGCTCAGACATTGGCAAAAAAGCTAACGGCCCCATAGGGGTGAAGGCTTGCCTAGCCACCTTATCATGAGGCTCTGCACTTTTTACATTCGCAACGATAGCACTATGACCGTAATCCCAATGAGTTAAAGGGATATCAGCCTGCTCTCTTACCCAAGAGTTGGCTCCATCAGCTCCAACGACTAGCTTAGCCGTTAATGACTGACCATTATCGAGTGTCAACCAAGCTTCACTTTCTCCCATCACTAAGCTTTGGCATTTAGCGGGCATATGCAAAGTTACATTTGCTTGTTGTTTAACCAAATCAAGCAATGCCAGCTGAACAACTCTATTTTCAACAATATGACCTAAATTTGCCTGGCCAAGATGGTTCGCATCGAATTCAATTCTGGCAAAACTATCTTGCTCCCATACCTCCATCGCACGGTAAGGAGAAAGCCTTCTATTTTTGATGCCTTGCCACGCACCTATATTTGTCAGAATTCGCTCACTTGCCCTACTCAATGCCGACACTCTTACATCGGGTAATGAGTAGAGTTCATTATCTGGTGTTCGACCTTCAACAATAGCAATACGAAGATCTGAATTCTTTAAGGCACAAGCTAACGTTAGCCCTACCATTCCGCCACCAATAATTACAACATCAACACTTTGCATCATAAGCTATCTTTTAACTAATCCCATTGTCTGTCTCAGTAGTGGCATTTTTACCAATGGCAGATTATCCATTGCCATAAGTGCAGCATTTCGTCCTATACGGAGAGGAACCCAATCGTTCGAAAACAAGTGTACCATTCCTGCGGTTAAATCAATTGTCGTATTTCTATCACGCATTCTACGTCGCTGATAAGCTGATAATGTAACATACTGGCCTACGTCTTCGGCCTGAATAAGCTCATCAACTAAACTTGCCACATCGCGAATACCTAAATTAAATCCTTGCCCAGCAATAGGATGAAGAAGCTGAGCTGCATTACCTACAGTGACAAACCTATGTGTAATCAATTTCGACTTCTGCTTCAGCTTGAGTGGGTAACTTGCTCTTTGACCTGCTTGTGTTAACGCTCCAAGTCTCCAACCAAAGTCTTTCTGTAACTTGTCTAAAAATTCAACATCACTGAGTGCAAGTACTGACTCCACCTCTTTCGCTGATAAACACCAAACTAAAGACATTCGATTATCCGACATCGGCAAAAGAGCTAATGGGCCCGATTTAGTAAAACGTTCAAATGCTCGACCTTGATGGTCTTCTGAAATTTTGATATTTGCTATTACTGCAACCTGACCAAAATCTTGCTCCGTATTATTCACCTTTAAAAGATCACAGCAGGTGGAATCTGCGCCGTCAGCTGCAACCAGCAGTTTACAGCCTATTTGTTCTCCGGATGAAAGCGTTAAAATATTTCGCGACGGCTGTTGTTCTATTGAGACCACGGAGTCCGGACAATGAAGATGAATGGCGTCTATCCGCTCTAGCTTTTCATGATAAATTCGACCAATATCAGCAAGTTCAACCACATAGCCAAGTGCTTCAATTCCATGCTCATGATGAAACATATCAGTCATACCTGCATGACCACGATCAGAAACATGAATTTGTTTTATCGGCGTCGCTACCGGATGAATATCCCGCCAAAGCTGAAAGGAGTCTAAGATTTGTTGAGTACCATAAGATAATGCAATCGAACGAGCATCAAATCCAGGGTGATTAATATTATCCTTTTCAAAGGGTTCAATAACCGCAATAGATAACTTTCCTACACTTTTATCATTCAATGCTAACGCTAGAGTTGTTCCCGTCATTGCGCCACCAGCAATAGCAATATCGTACTCTTTCATTGAAAACCTTTCTTAGTGTAATGTCGGTGCTTTTTCAGTTTTAGGTTTTATTCCATACTCGGCGTGAATTGTCAGTACGCAGGCTTTTACATGTTCAATAACCTGTTGCAAAAGGTCAGCCTGTTCTTCCAAGTCGTCGTCTTCATCAATACCTAACTTACTTATTTCTTCAAGGTCATTTAAGGCCTCTTTGACGTCTTCAGCTGCATCTTTCAAAGAAATACCACCTAAGCCAAGCCCTGAAATAAAATGACTTACCCACTCACTAAGAGCATCTGCTTGTTCTACTAAGCTAACCTTCTCTGCAGGAAGCATCAGTGTAAACGTCATTTCTGAACTCGTCAGTTCTGATACCAGAGCTGAAAAAGACGTTGTCGCAATACGCAAAGCATTATCTGACCAACCCATACCTTCATTGGTGTAATCAAAAATTAAGGACTGCCAACTTTTATCCTCAATAGATACGCCACCGCTTAACATGCCAGCAAGTAGTCCATGCATTTCTGCCGGAGTAACAGATAAACTGGCTTTTTGTAGTTCAGTTGTGACCGACTGATATTCAGGAAGTGTTATTTCACTCATAGTGACTCTGTTTAACAAATTTGGATGACATTAATACTAGCATTTCCAAGCGTTCGCTAAAATAAAGAAACACGATTAAAACTGATTAGCATTTGTCCGAATTGTCGAAATCCTGTGTGATTGCTCCCTCATTTTTACTGCAATGGTGTGAAATGCTTGAATCTTAGTTAGGCTTTTTCTATAGTGCACCCTCGATGACAAAGCAGTCATTCTACGAAGCGCGTATAGAGTTCATTCATTATGAGTAATCAAGCGGTTGAAATTGAAATATTTGGTAAGTTGACTCGAGTTAATTGTCCTGAAGGGCAAGAAGACTCATTGCGTCAAGCCGCCAAAGATCTTGATAATCGATTGAAAGCAATGACAGAGAGAACTAAAGTATCTAATACAGAGAAATTGCTTACCATTGCCGCGTTAAATGCGTGTTATGAGTTACAGCAAGCAAAGTTGTCAGAACATACTGCGCAAGAAAAAGTAGAAAAACGAATTGAACAATTAACAGCATCACTGGATGATGCATTGAATAAAGTAAGCTCAAGCGATTAATTGAGTTTACGGCAAGGATCGCCGAACTAGTTTTACCCTGGGGTGTTTGTCAGCAGGATTTAAGTCCCTGAGCCGATAAGCAATACTTAAGGGTTGGTATTTGATAGCTATTGAGCAAGCTTGGCTCGTACCGAGAAGCCTACGGTTATCATTGCTGATCCGCCTTGAACCAGCTGGTTCAAGGGCCATTAATCCTCAACGGCACTCTGGGGTATCCTCATGAAACATTTGCGTTCAGAACTACGCAAACAAAGTCGAATAAAGCGACAGTCACTTTCATCCTTGGAGCAGACTGTTGCTGCTGAAGACGCCTTATCTCAAATAAAACAACTTCCCCAGCTAAAAAATGTCCAGCATATTGCTATCTATCTTTCTGCGGATGGTGAATTAGATACTCACCCCATCATTGACTACCTTTGGCAACAAGGAAAAAAAGTTTACCTGCCTGTATTACACCCTTTTTCTAAAGGCCATTTACTTTTTCTTCTCTACGACAAACAAACACCAATGACCGAAAACCAGTTTTATATTCAGGAACCAAAGCTAGATGTGACTAAACTCATACCTCTTGATGAACTGGATATTATTTTCACACCATTGGTTGCCTTTGATGAACAAGGACAACGCTTAGGAATGGGCGGTGGTTATTATGATCGTTGTTTAGAAAAATGGTTTGATACTGGCAAAGGAGCTACCCCTATCGGGCTTGCCCATGATTGCCAGCAAGTGACACGTCTACCTGCAGAACAATGGGATATTCCTTTACCAACGATTATTACCCCAAGCAAAATATGGCATTGGGAAATTGCTCGTTAAATCGCTATAATCCCGCCCGCTTAGGAAACCAATTTTACCCTTAATACTCTGGAGATGATCATGACACAAGATGAAATGAAAAAGGAAGCTGGCTGGGCTGCGCTTAAGTATGTTGAAGCAGGCAGTATTGTAGGCGTTGGTACAGGTTCTACAGTAAAACACTTCATCGATGCACTCGGTACAATGAAAGATGAGATCAAAGGTGCCGTGTCTAGCTCTGTTGATTCAACGGAAAAATTGAAAGAACTAGGTATCGAAGTTTTTGACTGTAATGAAGTCGATAAGTTAGATGTCTACGTTGATGGCGCCGATGAAATAAACCCATCACGTGAAATGATAAAAGGCGGTGGCGCTGCATTGACCAGAGAAAAAATCGTTGCCGCTATTTCAGATAAATTTATCTGTATTGTTGATGGTAGCAAGGGTGTTGATGTGTTGGGTGAATTCCCTCTTCCTGTCGAAGTCATTCCAATGGCACGCTCTTACGTAGGGCGCGAATTAGTTAAACTGGGTGGCGATCCTGCATACCGAGAAGGCGTCGTTACCGACAATGGAAATATTATTATCGATGTATACGGCCTGAAAATTACCGATGCTAAAGATCTAGAAAATAAAATCAACGGTATTGCCGGTGTTGTAACCGTAGGACTTTTTGCACACCGTGGTGCAGACGTTGTCATTACCGGCACTCCAGACGGCGCAAAAATCGAAGAATAAGGCCAATTACATAAATAAAAATAACTATTTATGTAACTTGATAACGAACGGCACAGATATGTGCCGTTTTTTTATCTCTTATACCGTAATTTTCTTACCCAACAGCACTTTTTTTTGATAGTTTATTAGACAGAAACGTAAAGTAAGATGAAACGGTCCACAATACTGACAAGGGTTTCGAAGACTTACTAAATTATTTGTACTATTGAAACATTCCATTTTAAGGACGAGAGCAAATGGCCAAAGTATCACTGGAAAAAGATAAAATTAAAATTCTTCTTTTAGAAGGGCTACACCCTTCAACGGTAGAAGTTTTAGAGTCTGCTGGTTACACCAATATTGAATACCATAAAGGCTCCCTCTCCGATGAAGAGTTAATTGAAGCAGTTAAAGATGTTCACTTCATTGGCATTCGCTCTAGAACCAACTTATCTGAAAAAGTGTTCCAAGCAGCTAATAAACTTGCTGCTGTCGGTTGTTTCTGCATTGGAACCAACCAAGTTAATCTGAAGTCCGCAGCGAAACGCGGTATTCCAGTATTTAACGCTCCTTTCTCCAATACACGTAGTGTGGCCGAACTTGTTCTTGGCCAAATCCTATTATTATTACGTGGAATCCCTGAGAAAAACGCTCTAGCTCACCGTGGTATCTGGAAAAAAAGCGCTGAAGCTTCTTATGAAGCACGTGGTAAACGCTTAGGCATTATCGGCTACGGCCACATTGGTACGCAGTTAGGCATCATTGCCGAAAACTTGGGCATGAGAGTTTATTTTTACGATATTGAAAACAAATTATCTCTTGGCAATGCCACACAGGTGCATACCCTTAGTGATCTGCTTAATAAATGTGACGTTATTACGCTGCACGTGCCAGAAACACCAGAAACTAAAAATATGATGGGCAGCCAAGAGTTTGCTTTAATGAAGCCAGGTGCCATATTTATAAACGCCGCTCGCGGAACCGTTGTGGATATTCCGGCACTATGTAACTCCCTTGAGTCTAAGCACCTAGGCG
>ASRM01000180.1_pt1 | contig 11362 bp, 9 predicted proteins | sample 693238 | NCBI WGS metagenome assembly ASRM01 (sample SAMN02169242, study PRJNA158439) | bioreactor metagenome | isolation source: day 74 sample from continuous culture bioreactor inoculated with sediment... | place: Germany: Bremen
ATTTTAGAATCCTTCCTTAAATTTTGTATGCACTGAGCATTTCATCTTTTTTCAGTCGAGTCGTATGTACGTCAGTAACATCCCATAGTTTTTCTACTTGGTTGGTGATCAAAGTAATGGGTCTATCGCTGTCGACGACAAGCTCTATCTGAGCAACTTTACTCTCATGGTTTTGAGTGGCAAGTATTTGCTTGATTGTAAAGCCGCGATGTCTTACTACACGCAATATACGTTCAACCAAAACAGGCTTATCGTTGGCTTCAATTTTTAATAGGTATCGATCCATTAGGTATTCTCCAACATATCTTGGTTTGCTGCACCAGGTGGAACCAGTGGCCACACGTTTTCTTCTTCATCGATGATGACATGAAGTAGATAAGCCGTTTCACTCTCCATCATTTCTTTTAGAGCTGGCACTACCTCTTCCTTGGTGGTAATGGTTTTACCTGGAATACCAAATGCAGCGGCCAGTGCCTGGAAATCAGGGTTATCATCCAAAATCGTTTCGCTGTGTCTGCCATCAAAAAATAACGATTGCCACTGACGAACCATACCCAGACGCTGATTATTTAGCAGAACAATTTTTACAGGTACTTGCTTACGTTTGATTGTACCAAGCTCCTGGATATTCATCATAATCGAGCCATCTCCTGTGATCAGTATAGACTGATCATCTGGGCGGGCTATTTTTGCACCAATGGCGGCAGGTAGGCCAAAACCCATTGTGCCCAGACCGGCAGAGGTGATGTAATTCTCTGGAAGGCGAGGTTGAATGTGCTGTGCTGCCCACATTTGATGCTGCCCGACATCAGTAGAAACAATAGAATTATCAGGCATCGAGTCGGATAGCTGCTTTAGTAATAAAGGAGCATAGATAAGCTCTCCTGGATGATCATAGCGCCATTTAAATTCGGCTCTGAGTTTTGATACGTGATCAAGCCAAGTTGATAAGTCTTGATTTGCCTCTAATTGAGGAAGAATAGTATTAATATCTCCGCAAAGGGAGGAGTGTGAGTGCCTTAACTTATTAAATTCTGCCGCATCAATATCTATGTGTATGACTCTTGCGTCAGGTGCAAACGAATCTAATCGTCCAGTTACCCTATCGTCAAAGCGCGCACCGACAACAATTAACAGGTCTGATTCTTGTACGGTTAGATTTGCAGCTTTTGTTCCGTGCATCCCCACCATTCCCAAATAGTGTGGGTTGTGGCGATTAACGGTGCCCAGACCTTTAAGTGTACTGACACTAGGCATAGGATTTTTATCTAAAAATTTCCTTACAGTATCTGTTGCATTGGCGATTTGGACACCACCACCAACATACAGAACAGGTTTATCCGCTTTACTTAGTATATTTAGTGCTTTCGCCAGTGCTTCAGGATCTGCGACTGGTACCGCAGGGGGCTCAATAAATGGAAGCTCATGAACTGGTGCCTCAGCGAGTTGAACGTCTTTGGCAATATCAACAACAACAGGTCCTGGGCGACCTGACTTGGCTACTTCAAAGGCTTCGGCAAGTGTTGGTGCTAGTTCATCGATATCAGTCACCAAGTAGCTGTGTTTGGAGCACGCTAATGACATACCAATAACATCTATTTCCTGAAACGCATCAGTACCAATTAATGGACTAGCAACCTGACCCGTAATTGCCACTATAGGAACAGAATCTAAAAGTGCATCAGCAAGGCCTGTGACTAGATTTGTGGCTCCTGGGCCGGAAGTAGCCAGACAAACGGCGACATTTTGTGTTGCACGAGCCATACCAATAGCTGCCATTGCTGCGCCTTGTTCATGACGGCAAAGCACATGTTCTACACCGCCATCGTAAAGGGCATCATAAATTGGCATGATGGCGCCGCCTGGGTATCCGAATACCGTTTTAATTCCTTGCTGTTTTAGTGCGGCAACCACTAGATTTGAGCCATTCATTCGCACCACCTTCCATGTTGCGCTCGTCTAAACGCGAATTCTTTATTGCACATAGTGTGCTCCTATACTTCCTGTTAATTTGTTGTGTCTGTCTTAGCTATTTTTGCTTATAGATTGAAAAAAACCCCCGAACTTTTCAGTGCGGGGGTTTTTTATAATTCTTTTTTTAGTTCTTTCCGCTCACTCGCCCCCGCGCGGTATCAATAATGACCACGATAATGAGAATAATGAGTGCGTTAGTGCGAGCAGTAAAGTTCATTTTTTAATAATTTCTTTGTGCGTAATTGTTTACGTCATTAGTGGTATCACAAAACATTGCCGAATGACAAGAAAAAACTCACTCTTTTTTAATATTTATAAATTTTCAAATCAGGATATATAGGGAGTATGTAAATGAATTTGTAGAGAAATAGAGGGGAATATGACATTAGCCGTCATTAATAGTAGAGCAAGTGTAGGTATAGAAGCGCCGGAAGTGATCGTTGAAGTTCATATCAGCAATGGTATGCCGGGTTTTACCTTAGTTGGTCTTCCGGAAACGACCGTAAAAGAATCTCGGGATAGAGTACGCAGTGCCATTATTAATTCCAGATTTGACTTTCCACCTAAGAGGATCACTGTCAACTTGGCGCCTGCCGACCTGCCTAAAGAGGGAGGGCGATTCGACTTACCTATTGCATTAGGTATTTTGGCTGCATCGAAACAGATTTCACTGGGTAAACTTGCTCAGTATGAGTTTATTGGTGAATTAGCCTTGTCCGGAGAATTACGTTCCGTTAAGGGGGTGTTACCCGCGGCACTTGCTAGCATTGAGTCAAAGCGCTGTTTAGTGGTGCCTATTCATAATGGTGATCAGGCTGCATTGGTTGGTAAAGACATTCATAAATCAGCATCGAGTTTATTGGAAGTGTGTGCTGACCTATGTGGTCAGAAAACACTGACTCTTTTTCAGACTGAAAAATCAATTAATGACCAGCCTATGGAAAAGAGAGATTTGCAAGATGTTATTGGCCAGCAACAAGGAAAGCGAGCATTAGAAATAGCGGCAGCAGGTGGCCATAATTTGTTGTTTCTAGGTCCTCCGGGAACAGGAAAGACCATGCTTGCTTCTCGTTTGTGCGACTTACTACCTGAAATGAGTAATGAAGAAGCTTTGGAAACCGCGTCTATTGCATCACTAACTGAATTGGATATTAATCAACATAATTGGAAAAAGCGGCCTTTTCGTTCACCTCATCACTCTGCTTCAATGGCGGCATTAGTGGGGGGTGGTTCAACTCCTCGTCCGGGTGAGATATCACTGTCACATAATGGATTACTTTTTCTTGATGAAATGCCGGAGTTTGAAAAAAAAGTACTCGACTCTTTGCGTGAGCCTCTGGAGTCAGGAGAAATTGTTATTTCTCGCGTGGCGGGGAAAACACGTTTTCCAGCTCGATTTCAATTAATTGGAGCATTGAATCCGAGCCCTACAGGATACTATGAGGAAAATCACTCTAGAACGAATCCTCAGGCAATCTTACGATACTTGAGCCGATTATCAGGCCCTTTATTAGACCGATTTGATATGTCGTTAGAGATACCGCTATTACCTAAAGGGACACTTACCGCTGGTGGTGATAGAGGAGAATCAACAAAGGTTGTTAAACAGAGGGTTCTTAGCGCTAGAGAAAAAATGTTGCAGCGAAGCAATACAGTGAATGCATTATTAGGTAATAGAGATATTGACAAATATTGTCCTTTAAATAAGCAGGACGCTGATTTTTTAGAGAATGCATTACATCAACTGGGATTGTCGATACGGGCTTATCATCGAATTATAAAGGTGGCGAGAACCATCGCTGATTTAGAAGGAAGTATCAATATAGAAAAGAGACACCTTGCAGAGGCATTAGGATACCGGGCGATGGATCGATTATTAAAAAATTTATCGTCATAAACTGTGTAATCGAGCCTACTGGTATTTTTCAGACTGTCGATACTAGTTTTAAATATAAATGGCGCTAAATAGCGCCATTTATTGGAGGGTCTGTTGGTTATTTTTTTAGTAGGAAGTTAACCAGCTCAAAATACTCACCATAATTCTTTAGCTTATCTGTTTTAACAAGGTACTTGTTGTTGACTACGACGCCAGGAACACCTTGTAAGCCAGTGGAATTAAATTGCTTATCAAAGCGTTTTTGCATTGAGTCAACGGCAAAACCTTTGTATGCAGCATCAAACTTCTTGGCATCAATGCCGTTGTCTAAAAACATCTGACGAAGTTCAGCTTCTGTCTTTGGTGGATTATTCAGTGTTTGGAATTGCTTAAATAGATAAGGAACCATTTTATCTTCGGCTTTTAACACGACCATTGTGGCGTATGCTTTAGCAACCGGAACTGCCATGTTTCCGCCCATAAAGGAGACATGTACTTTTTGCATTTTCGCATTTTCAGGAATTTTTGTTTCTAGTTGTTCAATAATGGACTCAAATTTGTAGCAGTGAGGGCAGTAAAAAGAGAAAAACTCGGTCACAACGGGAGCAGAGGACTTATTCACATTGAGAACCTGATAGTGATCCCCTTCTTTAAACTGTGCAGCTTGCAATGACAGACTCATCATGATGCTTGCAAGTAAAACAAATATTCTTTTCATAGGTAACTTTCTCCAGTTAGATCTTATTGTTATTTACTTTTATTGTACTTAACTACCACTGAGGCATTAGTGTTAAAGGAGGTTCTTGTAAAACCGCTATCTGCTCTTTAAAGGACAGAACTTGATTCTCCCAATATTTTGGGTCAGCAAACCAAGGAAATGCAATAGGAAACGCAGGGTCGTCCCACCTTTTAGCCAGCCAAGCCATATAGTGCACCATACGTAGACCGCGCAAAGGTTCAACAAGTTTCAGTTCAGATGGATTAAAATCAAAAAATTCTTCATATCCTTCTAACAAAATATCTAATTGCGATAATTTGTCCGCTCTTTCACCATTGAGTAGCATCCACAAATCTTGAACTGCTGGGCCACTTCTGGCGTCATCCAAATCAACAAACATGGGACCATCTCGCCATAATATGTTTCCTGGGTGGCAATCACCATGTAGCCGGATTGTTGTGTAGTCAGAGTGCCAATTCTGTTCAATAGATTTTATCAATAGATTGAGATCGCTAAAGAAACTGTTTTCTAAGTGAAGAGGAATAAAATTGGAGTTTTCTAATAATTTTTTAGGCTGATATAGATATTCATCTAAACTTATTTCAGGCCGATATTGAAAATTCTTTTTACTGCCCACGCTATGAATCCGGCCCATAAAGCGGCCGACCCCTTCGAGTTGTTTGTAGTTATCAACTTCGAATTGTCGTCCACCAACACTGTCAAATAATGCAAATAGATAACCATTATACCAATGTAGTGTTTGTCCATTGACTCGAACGGGAGGCGCTACAGGCACCTCATGTTCAATTAGCTCCAGAGTGAAGTCATGTTCTTCTTGGATCTGCGCTTGGCTCCAACGAAGTGGACGATAGAACTTTACCACGTAGCGTTTTTTGTCTTCATCTACAAACTGGTAGACTCTGTTTTCGTAGCTATTTAAAGCCAGCAGCCCTGATTCAGCGCGAATGCCAATACTTTCTAAGGCATACCACATAAAGTCGGGTGTCAGGGCATCAAAATTAAAAGCACTGCTGTTCATATTTTTCTTCCAGAAACAAAAAGGACTCGTTGCCGAGCCCTTTTCTATCGATAAGCCAACCTATAACTTATTAATAAATCGACTTTCAACTTCGATAGTAAATTGATTACTGTCTGTGAGTATAAACTGAATTGTCGAAACAGGTGAGTTAAGTTTATCGGACTCAATACCTAAACTAATGGGTAGGTTAAGTACCTCTCCCGGTGCGACTTGAATGGTCTGTTTTCCATACCATGCTACATCACTAAGTCCAGTGACTTTTAATTGGTAATTTTGTGGCTGCTGAGTTTTATTGATAACTTTTATCGTATAAGTATTTTCTACTAATCCACTACTATTTATTTTAAATAGTTGGTTCCGATCTCTTAAAACACTCATTCCAACAGGCTCGACATTGACCACTTGTAAGAAAAATAGAGCAATCATCAGGATCATTATCGACCCATAGCCGATAAGTTTCGGTCGCATAACTTTAGTGCTGTTGCCAGACAATCGGTGCTCGGTAGTATAGCTAATCAGATCTTTTTCATATCCCATTCTAGCCATTGTATTATTACAAGCATCAATGCATGCGCCACAGTTAATACATTCATATTGTAATCCATCGCGTATATCGATCCCGGTAGGGCAAACCTGAACGCATAGATCACAATCTATACAATCACCTAACCCCATTTTTTTAGGTTCGGCTTTTCTGGATCGTGGACCTCTGGTTTCCCCGCGCATAGGATTATATCCCACGATATAAGTATCTTTATCAAACATGGCTGATTGAAAGCGTGCATAAGGACACATATGCAAACAGACGATAGATCGCATCCAGCCCGCATTACCATAGGTACAAAGAGCAAAAAATACCACCCAAAACCCAGGCCAAAATGTGCTATTAACGGTTAAGAAGTCTATGACCAGAGACTTAATTGGCACAAAGTAACCAACAAAGGTTAATCCAGTAATTAGGGCGATAGCTAGCCAAGCTATGTGCTTTACTAACTTTCGAAAAACTAAATTGGAGGTGAGTTTTCTACTGTCTTGTTTTCGCCTTTTATTCGCAGAACCCTCTAACTTTTCTTCGAACCAGATATACATGAAGGTCCATACCGTTTGCGGGCATAGATATCCACACCAAACTCGGCCTAAAAAAGTGGTGATAAAAAAGAGACCGAATGCTGCAATCATAAAGAGAAGAGCAAGTAGGGTTAAGTCTTGTGGGTATAACGTAGTACCAAAAAAATTGAATTGCTGGCTGCCAATATCCAGTAATATGGCCTGCCTGTTTCCATAGGGTATCCAAGGGGTTAAGCCAAATAATAATAGTAAAAACCAAGATCCGTAGCGTCTCAATTTCTGAAATGTGCCTTTACTTTCTCTGACATAAATCCTGTTACTTGGGTTGAATCTGTCTTGGTTACCTTTATGAGTTTTTGGGTTATAAGTTTTGGGAGTCACATCTTTGATGTCTATTTTATCCTGACTCATTTTTAGTCCTTGTGGGCTTGATTGTTGATGCTCATCGGCACCTTTTTAACATTACTTTCGTTGTTATAATTTTTACCAAATCCAGTAACCACTTGATTATTTTTGTTGGTTGTAATCGCTAATGATTATCTCTGAGTGTTTGCAATTAGCATCTCGAGTTATTGCAAACTCTGCCTTACCATTAACTATTACTTCTATCTAAAAATTAGTCTTCTAATTACTGGGGTTGGTGTTCATACCCAAAATACTTCGATGTTGATTGCGAGGTACGTCCATTGGGTACTTTCGAAGCAGATTATATATCTGTTAACAAGTCCGTTTCTTTATGGCGGTCTATATTTAACAAATTAATGTATGATTAGAGAAGAAAACGACACAATGGTGTCGTCTGTTTTAAAGTATGTAACTGATATTACTCGTTACTTAATTAGTCCGCGGGCTTTTAGAATTGCTGTTTTAAAATCATCTTCTTGGTCTTTTGCTAAGCCTGGGATCATTTCATCTTTATCTGAATTCCTCATTTTTAAATGGTAGATAAGGATATCATCGGTAAGGTTTTCTAATTTATCTTGGTAACCCGCTTCATTACTTAGTTTAATGATGAACTCGATAAGGTTCAGGTCGGGGTCTTTTTGCCATTCAGGAAGAAGAAGCTCAATCACCTCATTAACTCTATGACATTTCATTTTTGTCTCCAAAGTATTTGTAATGACGATAAATTAACAAATAGGAGAGAAAGAAAAAAGCGCAGTGGTTAAAACTGCGCTTTTTGTTATGCCGCTTGTGTCACTTGCTGGTTAGCTTTCTGTTCCAAGGCTACTTTTTTTACCAGTGATGTTGCCGGTACTGGTTTTTTTGTAGCTAGTGCAGAAATTGATCCACAACGGTGATAAGACGCGCTTCGGTTGGTGCGCGAAAACCTGACGGATGTTGGTCGCATCGAGTTACCTAACAGTCAGGCATTTCCTTTGCCAAATCAATGGCCTAATTATTTACGAGATGAATCTCTATGGCTTACTGCCAATCCTATAAATAATCAGGTGTAAAGATATGCATCACATATCCGAACAAAGCATATCATTTAGATCCCACAGAATCGAGGTTTCAACCAAAAAAATGTTGTTTTTTTAATCAGTGAAAATTAACGTTTACTAATTCAAGATAGTGATTAGTATTGTTAAGAGTTTCCGATGATGGGTCACTATTATCGCGTATGATTTTTCCGGTGATCCTACTATTAGAATGTTAGTAAAAATAAAATTGGATACATAATGAGTGATAGGGTTGTCAGTAATTTATAAATACTCTGTAGAGATATTTTAAATTCTTATGGAGGTAAGTTTATGTCTTTTTTTAAAAAAACCTTGGCAAGCTTTGGTATTGGCTCTGCTCGGGTCGATTCAATCTTACAACAAGAGTTTTTGATCCCTGGTCAAAAAGCCAATATATCCGTAGAGGTTTATGGCGGTTCAACACCGCAGGATATCGAAAACATAGATCTAAAAATATATTGTCGTTACTTTGAAGAGGTGAATGAAGAAACCGATTCTGGTCGTAAAAGTGCACGTACTAGGCGAGTAGCCAGAGACTATATTTTAACCAGTTGGAAGCTTCCTTATTCCTTTACCATAGAATCGGGTCAACAGAGAGATTTTGATGTTGAGCTTGATATTCCTCTCAATACGCCAGTGTCAATTGGGGATACTAAAGTTTGGCTTGAAACAGGACTTGATATCTCTTTAGCAAAAGATCCAACGGATAAAGATATGTTAACTATCCGTCCCGATCCAATTCTGGATGGCGTATTCTCTGAACTTGAAGAACAAGGGCTACGCATTAGACAGGTAGAGTGTGAAGCGATTAAAGGGTTTGCTATGCCTTTTGTTCAGGAGTTTGAGTTTGTACCAACCACCGGACCATTTCATGGTTTATGGAGAGAACTCGAGATTGTCATTTATAGACATGAGGATGAGATCGAGCTCTGGTTTGAGATTGACAGACAAAAGAGTGGCATTGGTGGAATGCTGTCAAATTTACTTGGCGCAGGAAAGCTCAAGCGTAGCTTGCGTATACCTAGTTCTACGTCTCGAGAGGCGGCTGGATTACAGGTTATTCAGTATTTGGAGTCAGTAAGTTAAACGACGATAGAACTCTTACATTATTCAGCTTACATGTGTAAGCTGAATGTGCCATACTTTGGTTTCTTTAACTGGAGAAAGAACCAATGGCAAGCGCTTCAAAAAATGAATATAGCGTAAACGAAGAAATAGCGAATAGTATTTCCCATGCTCTGGGTATTATTTTTGGTATTGTTGGTTTAATACTGCTTTTAGTGAAAGCGCTTAATAGTCAGGCTGATGTTCTCACCATTACCAGCATGAGTATTTATGGGGCAAGTATCATTATTTTGTTTTCAGCTTCTACGCTTTATCACGCTATTCCGCATCAAAAAGCCAGAAGAGCTTTAAAGACATTCGATCATTGTGCCATTTACCTATTGATTGCAGGAAGTTACACCCCCTTTTTATTGGTAGGGCTAAGAACACCTCTTGCCATTGGGTTAATGATCGTTATCTGGTCTATCGCATTGGTTGGGATTATTTTCAAAGTCGCATTTGTGTATAGGTTTGAAAAACTGTCGTTGATTACTTACCTAACAATGGGTTGGCTTTCACTTATTGTTATTTATCAGTTAGCGATTCATTTAGATGTAGGAGGCTTGACACTATTGGCTGTGGGAGGGGTGGTGTATTCACTAGGTGTTATTTTCTATGTTTCAAATCGTATTCCTTTTAATCATGCTATCTGGCATGGTTTTGTTTTATTGGGCTGTGTTTGTCACTTTCTTGCTATTTATTACTATGTTGAACCTATTTAACTCCACTTTAGGATAATTTAACTTTTCCAAAAGGCAGGAAAAAATAGTACCAGTATCGTTAAAATCTCTAGACGACCCATTAACATTCCAATGCTGATAACCCACTTTGCCAGATCGGGCAGTGGAGAAAAATTACCCGTAGGTCCTATCACCGACCCCATTCCTGGACCTACATTAGCCACTGCAGTTATGGCTCCGGAAATACTCGTAACTGGGTCTAGTCCTAGCGAGGCTAAACAGCCAGCGATAATGATAATGGTAGCAAAGAACGTGATAGCAAAAGCCACGACTGAACGGACAATATCATCATTAACAGGACGTTTGTTGTATCGTTGAACAAAAACGCCTGTAGGGTGAATTAACTTCATCATCTGTTTATTTAACAGTGTTGTGGCTATCTGAAAGCGGAAAATTTTTATACCGCCAGATGTTGAGCCAGAGCAAGCGCCGGAAAGCAATAAAAAAGCAAACAGTACGCTAGGTAATGCACCCCAAGCAGTGAAGTCTTCTAGGCCATATCCAGTGGTTGTAATAATAGAAACGATATTAAACATGGACACTCGAATGGCATCAGGGAAGCTGTAATCATTGTGTACTTGTAGCCAAATAGTCACAATTAAGCTGGTTGCTAGGAATAAAAAGGTAAACCCTTTGACTTGTGCATCGTGATATAAGGCTTTAAGTGATTGGTTTTTAAGTGCACTTACAAATAGTAGAAAGGGTAAGCCTCCCAAAAACATAAAAACAGTCCCTACCCAGTGTGCTCCATTTGAAAAGCGATTCATTGAACTGTCGGATGTAGAGTATCCACCGGTAGAAAGCGTGGTAAATGCGTGATTTATTGCATCAAAAATCCCCATACCAGTGACTAGGTATCCCAGTAGACATGCCCCCGTAAGCGTTACGTAGACAACCACAATATTTTTTGCCACAGTTTTAGCTCTGGGGCTACTTTTGTCAGACCAGTCTGATGACTCTGTTTGGAATAAACGCATTCCTCCAACATTTAGCATTGGGAGAATCGCAACGGCCATTACGATAAAGCCAATACCACCGAGCCATTGTAAAATTGACCGCCAAAGCAGAATGCTTGGTGCCATATTATCTAGCCCACTGAGTACGGTAGAGCCTGTGGTGGTAATGCCTGACATGGTTTCAAAGTAGGCGTCTGTAAAGCTGATATGGTTGATAAAAACAAATGGTAATGCAGCAAAGACACTGGAAATTGTCCAGACTAAAGAGGTAATTAAGAACATATCTCTTACACCTAGCCGAAAGGTTTTTTTTCTTCCTACAGTGACGCAAATAAATGCGACAGCGTGAGTAATCAGTACCGATGTTCCAAATTCTAAAAAGCCATCAGTACCGGAAAGAAAAGCAACCAATGTTGGTATGTAC
>ASRM01000182.1_pt1 | contig 11303 bp, 11 predicted proteins | sample 693238 | NCBI WGS metagenome assembly ASRM01 (sample SAMN02169242, study PRJNA158439) | bioreactor metagenome | isolation source: day 74 sample from continuous culture bioreactor inoculated with sediment... | place: Germany: Bremen
ATACTTATCTTCTTTCCCGCGCCGGAGTCACTGGTGCAGAAACAAAAGCCAATATGCCCGTGTCGCATTTGATGAACAGACTAAATCAGTTCTCTGCACCACCCGCATTACTTGGTTTTGGTATTTCTCAACCAGAGCAAGTTAAAGAAGCGCTAGAAGCAGGCGCGGCAGGCGCAATTTCAGGCTCTGCTGTGGTTAAAATCATCGAAACAAACCTGTCTAACCCAGATGAGATGCTGTCTCAGTTATCTGGCTTCGTTTCTAAAATGAAAGAAGCAACTAAGCAATAAGGCTCAAAGTTACAATTATCTTCGCCGGGTTGATTGCTACTTTATAACTACATTAAGATGCGTTGGTATAAATACAACGCATCTTTTTTCTATCGATATCACCTTCTCAAATTGCACGCTACGTCTCACATTGAACGGTAGTTGAATTGTCAATTCTTAACCTATGTCATTAAAAAAACCTTTCAACGTCAGAATAAATTGAATTGTCCCTATAAACTGTGTACAACATTTTCTGAAATCCTGCATTAGACTGTAAATTTAGTTTTTTATAAATGTCATTTACAACATAAACAGGGTTTTATATTAACAAATCGTTCACTTTCCATACTCGGAGGTTGTCGTAGTGACCAAAAACAAAAATTTATTAGCCAATATCGGTGTGCAAGTCGTAATTGCCATGATTCTAGGTACCTTAATAGGTGCTTTCATGGGCGAATCTGCCGCTATGTTTGCACCACTTGGTGCTATTTTCATAAACTTGATCAAGATGCTTGTTATCCCACTAGTCGCTGTTGCCCTTATTTCGGGTGCTGCTGGTCTTGGTGACAGTCATTCTGCAGGAAAAGTTGGTGTTACAACGTTAGGCTTTTTCGCTCTAACTTCGGCACTTGCTGTAGCGCTAGCGCTTATAATGGGCGAAGTTTTTCAGCCTGGCATGGGTATTGATGTTACTTCAGTGGAAGGAATGTTCTCCTCTGAATATGCAGCAAAAGGCGAACTGCCAACATTTTGGGCGACCGTTGTTGGAATGATCCCAACAAATATTTTCCAATCATTGAACGAAGCTAACATTCTGCAAATTCTCGTTTTTTGCTTATTCTTTGGTATCGCAGTTTCTAAGCTAGAAAAAGAACGTCGTACGCCACTAATGAATGGTGTAAATTCCATCGTTGACGCTATGGTATGGATGATCAACAAGGTTATGATCATCGCGCCACTTGGTGTGTTTGGTCTAATGGCTGAAGCAGTTGGTACATTCGGTTTCGGCGCATTAATGGTCGTATTCAAACTGTTTGTCGTTTATGTCGCTGCTATTCTTATTTTCGGCTTTGTTGTCTATCCTCTGCTTATTCAGGTATTTACGAAAACTTCAGCTCGTAAGTTCTTAACTATCATGAAAAAGCCTCAGGCTGTAGCTCTGTCTACCGCTTCATCTATGGCGACTCTTCCTGTCACTATGGATGCCGTTGAAAACGAATTAGGTGTACGTAATTCTACTGCCTCTTTTGTTCTTCCATTAGGCGCTACAATTAACATGAGCGGAAACGCAATCTACTATGGTTTGGTTGCTATCTTCTTTGCTCAGTTATTCCACATCGACCTAAGTATGGGCGCATATGTTGCAATCATCCTTACCGCGACACTTGGTGCCGTAGGTCAAGCGGGCGTTCCTGGACCGTCATTCCTAGTGGTTGCTGTATTATTAGCCGCAGGTATTCCAATCGAAGGTCTACCTCTATTGTTTGCACTTGACCGTATCTTCGATATGATTCGTACAGCGCTGAACATTACTGGTGATGCTGCTTGTGCTCTAATCGTTGATTCTTTGATTGATGAAGAAGCTGAAGCGGTAATGAACAACCAAGAAGCTTGATCGTTCATTATTTAATTAGCGATATCTTGTAACATAATATTTAAATAATATGTTACGAGATATTATAAAAAAGCCACAGCTACGCTGTGGCTTTTTCTTATGCTTTCAGTTATTGAGTAGATACATTTAATGCCTTAATAGTCGCAATATTAAGGTATTCATCTACAGGTAAATTATTATCATGTTGAAATGCATTAACAGCGGCCATAGTTTCAGGTCCAACAATGCCATCTATTTTACCTGGATTATAACCTTTTTTAACTAATGCTCGTTGGATATCACTAATACGGTTGTCAGTCATATTAGTCTCACAAAGAATAGAACGCCATTCCATGTAACCCTCTTTAACTAATTCACTACGTTGTATCGTTTGATATTCTGCAGGAACAGTTACACGTTTTGTTTCCGCTGGGCTAACGACTTTTTGAACTTTAATATCTCGATATATTTCTGGTATTTTTACTGTATTAACAGTAGACGGCTTTATAACTACTTTCTTCTCAACAGTATCGTAAATTGCGGGCTCTTCAACCAGACAGATCTGATTACCCGTACGCGTAGCCTTAGACAGTGACTTGTTAGTTATTTCGTGCCAAACATAGGTCGTATCATTGACCATCTTCTTCTTATTTACTGTTGTGTATTTTGCAGGAATAACAGAGCGCTTCTCATTCGCCGGTGTAACCAATTCGCGAACGGAAATTGTATTGTACTTTGCAGGCACATCAATAGTTTTAGTGGTTGCTGGTGTCTTTAAGACTTTTTTGCTTACAGTTTTATAAGTCGCAGGTACATCAACCAAACACATGATTTCACCGGTAGACTCATTAATTTTCTGAATGGCGCCTTTCCCTTTCTTCCATACCTGATGTGCTGGTTTATCAACGACTTGATCTTCTACCGTTTCATACACTGCGGGTACCGTAACTAAACGAGTCGATGCTTCTTTTACCATTACTTTTTTTTCTACTGTACGATATTTAGCTGGTATTGATACAATACTTTCGCTGGCTTCACTAATTAGCACTTTCTCTTTGCTTGTTTCATAGTCTGCCGCGATAAAATGCTCATGAAAACACATGTTTGCTCTAGCATTATTTAGATCAATACCATGTCGTTTAGCCCTATCCAATACACCATCAGAAACCAAAGCCGCTGATTTATCAGGTTTTACGCGCCAAGTACGCTGCGCATTACTAATTAGTACTTTTTCTTTTTCAGTCTTATACACTGCAGGAATCGCCACTATTTTTGAAGATGCTTCTGACACCAACACTTTTTCTTCAACAATTGCATATTTAGCAGGCTTGTGTTCAAGTTTATCTGTTTGCTCTTTAACCAATATTTTTTGTTGAACTTGTTTGTATTGTGGTTCAATCCAAACTCGAGCGTAACACTCACCCAGTTGTGCCTTAGGTGGAAGAAGTGGTTCAACCCTCAATTGACTTTCATGCTGATCACCGAGTGCTTCCACCTGACGTTTAATTTCAACTTCACGTTGAGACAGTACATTTTCACGTTGAAACAGTACATCTTCACGTTTTTGTAATTGTGCTTCTTTTTCTTGATTAGTTACTGATTTAAACTCACTTTGAGCTGTTGATGTACAACCAGTAACAACTAATCCCAATGCAATCAGTATCGACAATCTCAAGCCGTTATTGATATTTTGCTTATTCATAATCTAATACCTTATTGATTATATTTATTAATTTACCCAAACATTTATAATGTATTACTCATCCATTCCAATATAGTTACTTCCATTTAATTAACAGCACGCCGTGCAATTAACACCTATCGATTCGTTGAATAACACTACATTCCTACGCGTCGTACTTTAATTCAAATAAAACGCTTTAAAATTCTATTTATTGTCAATTTGCGAGTCACTTAATAATAACAACCATAAAATTAATTAGTTATTTAGCACATGAAATTAAAGTAATTTTAAATATGTTAAAAGCGGAAAAAGAAATTTATAATACCCGTCCCCCCCATAAAGGCAGAGTACCTTATGGGCGTAAAATCTTAATACAGGACGTTAAGGCATCCAGAATCAGAGGAAACAAACGATTCTGTCATGACTAAAAAAGCACCAAAAGGTATCTTTTTGTATCCAAATCTCTTCAAACTATTTTGCTATTGCTTTAAATTAGTTAGACTGTCATTAGTTCCGTAACCAGTAGCCATTAAAAAATGAAACAACTTATTGATTTTATTCCACTAATTATATTTTTTGCCCTGTACAAAATGTACGATATCTATGTCGGTACAGCCGCATTAATCGTCGCAACAGCAATTCAAATCGCCTTAACTTACTTTCTTTATAAAAAAGTTGAGAAGATGCAATTGATCACTTTCGTTATCGTAGCTGTCTTTGGGGGCATGACGATATTTTTCCATGATGAAAACTTTATTAAGTGGAAAGTGACCATTGTGTATTCACTTTTCTCTATCGGACTACTCGTTACTCAGTTGATGGGAAAACCTGTTATCAAAGGGATGTTGGGGAAAGAGATTTCGTTACCTGACTCCGTATGGCTAAAGATTAACTGGGCTTGGGTAATATTCTTTGTACTTTGTGCTCTATTAAACGTTTATGTTGCGTTCAACTTACCACTCGATGTTTGGGTTAACTTTAAAGTCTTTGGTTTACTCGCAGCCACATTCGGATTCACACTTCTCACTGGTTTATACATTTACAAACACCTACCTAAAGAAGAATCAAAATAAATGACTTTACCCTCAGCAGTTCTCGCTGAGGGTTTCTTAATGGAATGTTCATGAACAATGATCGTAGTGCCGCTTCTCGCGGTCAAATGCTGCTTAGTACATTAGCTATGCTGACTGATACAAATACCTATGAAGAAGAAGTACAGTAATGGAAGCAGTAAAACCTATTAACCCGAAAGGGCAACAAATCTTGCGTACACTGGCTATGCCCGCTGATACGAATGCCGCAGGTCAGATTTTCGGCGGTTGGATAATGTCTCAGTTAGATTTGGCTGGTGGCATTTTGGCTAAGGAAATATCAGGCGGCCGGATAGTCACCGTTTCAGTGTCTGATATAACGTTTAAGAAACCTGTTTCTGTGGGTGACGTGGTATGCTGCTATGGTGAATGTACACGGATCGGTAGGACTTCAATGTCTATTGATTTGGAAGTCTGGGTAAAGCCAGTCAATGATAAAGGCGTAGGTGATAGATTTCAGGTATGTGAAGCCTCATTTAACTATGTTGCTATAGATAGCAATGGCCGTCCTCGCCCAGTAAAAACAGCGTAATTTCACACTCTTAAGCAAAGCTTCAACTAACATTGTATTATTTTTGTAAGATGAAGCCTCTCAAAAATGAATAAGGAATATTTATGTGGTACGTCATTTTTTCTCAAGATGTAAAAAACTCTCTAGAAAAGCGTCTGAGTGTGAGAGATAAACATTTAGTTCGATTACAACTGCTTCAAAATGAAGGTCGGCTCCTCACCGCAGGTCCAATGCCTGCAATCGATTCTGAAAACCCCGGTGAAGCGGGCTTTACAGGGTCAACCGTTATTGCAGAGTTTTCTTCCTTAGAAGAGGCCAAAACTTGGGCCGATGCTGATCCGTACATAGCTGCAGGTGTATACGAAAACGTCATTGTAAAACCATTTAAAAAAGTATTTTAAATATGAAATTTTCTACCGTAAAAATCATCTCTATATTCGCGATTTTATTTGTGTTTGGTTGCAGCTCTAGTGCCGACAAACAACGGCTAGTAGAAGCTATCGCTCAACATAGGGCAACGACATTATCAAATAGTTTACCCATCGAGCACGGGCCGTTAACTATCATGCAAGCTAAAGCCAGAGGAAATGCCGTTGAACTTATGATGCTCTACAACGGTGATGATGCAATACCAGCTCAGGCTCTTATGACCAATAGTGTTAATTATTACTGTACGAATTCAGACGTTAGAGCCAACTTAGAACATGGCATCATTTACGATATCAAAATGAGAAGTCCTAGAGGGCAATTGTTGCTCGAAAAAGTTATCTCTCTGGATACATGCCAATCAGTCGAAGATCAAAAGTAGTCTCAACAAGACTAAAGGACCTTCAACTCGACATATCAATGTTTAAGCGGCTCACCTCTTAATCTTTTATACTCAAACTAGTTCTGGATACTTTTTATTTTTAAAAGAGGATCTTCTGGAAATAGTTTGAGTATTTTTGCTTAAAGTGAATAGAAATCAACGTTTACCCGGTCTGGTATTGGTAGTCGCGTTGACCTAGTTATAACAATCAAGCCCTGAAAGGAATCTTATGAAAAAAACTGCGTTACTCATTGCCGCTTTAGCCAGCTTTTCTACTGTTGCTCAACCCACATGGCAACAAATAGAAGATAAGGCCAAAGGTCAATCCGTGTATTTCCACGCTTGGGGTGGAAGCCAGGAAATTAATGCTTACCTTAAATGGACTGGTAAGCAACTGAAACAACGTTATGGTATCGACTTTAAGCACGTTAAAGTCTCTGACATTTCGAAAACAACATCACAACTACTCGCAGAGAAGACGGCGAGTAAAAATGCAAATGGCAGCGTTGATATGGTCTGGATTAATGGCGAAAACTTCAAATCCATGAAATCTGGCGATTTACTTTATGGTCCATTTGTAGAGAAGCTACCAAATTGGAAGAATGTTGACCAAAGCTTGCCTGTCGACAGCGACTTTTCTGAACCAACAAATGGCTTAGAAGCACCATGGGGAGTGGGTCAGCTAGTGTTTATCCATGATAGCAAAACACTTAATAATCCTCCCGCCTCATTTTCTGAGTTGCTGAGTTATAGCAAGGCATACCCTAATCGCATAAGCTACCCTAAACCACCCGAATTTCATGGTACCAGCTTCCTGAAAGCGTTACTTATCGAGCTCACGCAAGGCGACAAATCTCTGTACAAGCCTGTTAATCAAAAAGACTTTGATATTATTACCAAGCCGCTTTGGACTTATTTAGATGAGTTTCATCAATATGCATGGCGAGAAGGAAAGCAATTTCCAGCGGGCTCTTCAGAAATGATTCAGTTATTGGATGACAGACAGTTAGATTTAAGCATTACTTTCAATCCAAACGCGGTCTTCTCTGCACAAAAAAGCGGTAAATTGGCAGAAACGACCAGAGCTTATGCCATGGACGCTGGCGCTCTGTCTAACATTCATTTTCTCGCTATCCCATGGAATGCCAATGCAAAAGAAGCCGCCTTGGTATCAATTAACTTTTTATTGAGCTCGGAAGCTCAATCTCGTAAAGGTGACTTATCCATATGGGGCGATCCATCCGTTCTGTTAAACCAGAATTTAGAAGGTTCGGCTAAAAACACCCGCTTGTTTAAATCTTTGCCTGAACCCCACCCTAGTTGGCAAGTCGCCCTTGAAAAAGCCTGGTTAGAACGATATGGACAATAATTGTAGTTAAACCATGTTGCGTATCATCTACCTGTTACTTATTCTCGTTTGTATTTTCCCCACGGTTCCGGGAACTGTGGGGGTTTTACTCTCGTCATTGAGTTATGTGCCACCCATTGGAATGACGTCAATATCCCTTGAAGGCTTTATCGCCGTTTTTGAGTGGAGTGCGGTATGGAAATCTATCGCTCTGACAATTTTCACTACCCTCTTTAGTTGTTTGCTCTGTTGTTTTCTCGCTTTTTCAATCATTCAGTCAACATGGCGCTATAGACGTTGGCGCATCGTGGAGCGAGCTCTGTCACCGCTTCTTGCCATGCCACATGTCGCATTTGCCATTGGGTTTGCGTTTCTATTCTCCCCTACTGGCATTATTTCACGGCTAATTAATCCTGTGATTGATGTCAGCTCCATCGCTCTACTGGTGAAAGATCAATACGGGTTAGGGCTGAGCTTTGCGTTGGCTTTAAAAGAATTACCTTTTTTATTATTAATGAGCGTCCCTATATTAAATCAGCTCAAAATTGACCAATTGGCCAAAGTGACAACAAGTTTAGGATATTCGCCCAACCAATTTTGGTGGAAGTGTGTTTTTCCACAATGGCTAACCAAAATTCGCTTCCCGCTTATCGCCATTGTTGCCTACAGTGCATCTGTTGTAGACATTAGCCTTATACTTGGTCCAACCAACCCTCCCACTTTTTCGGTACTGGTGTGGCAATGGTTTTCAAACCCAGATTTACACTTATTTCCCCGAGCTGGAGCTGGGGCTGTGCTTCTTTTTTTCATCTGTAGCCTTCTGTTTTTATTAGTAAGAACGTTTGAATGGTTTTGTGTATCTAAAAGGAAACAGTGGCAATATTCCGGTAGGTACGGTTTTTCAGTCCCCGGCCAACGCTTTTTCATTATGCTAATGCTCATTAACCTCACTATCTTACCGCTAACCATCGTTTGGTCATTTGCCCAACGCTGGCGCTTTCCTGACCTTATCCCAAGTAAATTTAGTCGCCAATTTTGGGCATTAGAGTGGGAATCCATTTTACCAACCATTAATAACAGCTTGTTGTTAGCTCTGATATCATCTGGAGTAGCACTACTATTTGCTCTGGTCGCACACGAATATCAGAATAAGTATCGCTTACACATACCCCATTTTATTATTGCTTTACCGATTCTTGTTCCGCAATTGTCGCTATTATTTGGGATACAGGTAGCAACCTTATATATTAACTTCAACAGTTATTTCATTTGGGTTGTATGGTCACATGTCTTTTTTGCGTTCCCTTATGTATTTCTCGCTCTGGACGGACCTTGGAAAAGCTATGAAGAAGGGTACACCAGAACTGCTCTCAGCTTAGGAAAGTCACCTTTGTATACATGGCTCAAAATTAAAGCCCCTATTTTATTACCCGCCATACTGTTTTCATGGGCTATAGGCGCAAGCGTCAGTCTTGCGCAATACTTACCAACACTAATGCTAGGTGCTGGCCGGATCTCAACCATCACAACAGAAGCAGTGGCTCTTTCTAGTGGTTTTGACAGACGTGTAACCGCTATTTACGCAATTTGGCAAGCTGCTTTGCCATTTTTGTTTTTCACCTTTGCTTATATGACAAGTCGTATACAAAGTAGAGTTATCAACAAACGTCGCAGGAAAATCATTGACCATGAGCCTTTCTCTAAAAAAACTCACCATCTTTAACCGAGATAGTACCGCTTTGTTTCATCCCGTTTCTTTTACGGTAGAGCCCGGTGAAGTACTCTGCCTGATGGGACCAAGCGGTTGTGGTAAGTCTACGCTATTGAATGTGATTGCAGGGCATCTGGCTGATGACTTCAGCTATAATGGCGATATCTACTTGGGTGAGAAAAAAATCGACCGGTTAGCCGCCCATCTACGCCAGGTTGGTATCTTGTTTCAAGATGATCTGTTGTTTCCTCATTTATCTGTAATAGAAAACCTCGCTTTCGCACTGCCTAATTCAATAAAAGGCCGCAAACGAATCGATGCTGCTTATACTGCACTCAAAAAAGTGAAGCTGGAACAATTGGCCAACTCGATGCCAGAACAGATATCTGGAGGCCAAAGAGCCAGAGTGAGCTTGGTTCGTATGTTACTGGCTGAGCCTAAATTAATTTTACTCGATGAACCTTTTAGCAAATTAGACAAAACACTGCGTGAACAGTTTAGAGATTGGGTCTTCGAGCAGATAGCACTAGCCAATGTACCTGCATTGCTTGTCACGCATGACAGTTCAGATATACCCAAAAACAGCCGTTGTTTAACTTGGCCTTGGAGCTAAAAAAGATGTTAGATAGATTCAGTATTAAAATCATTAAGTATCCACTTAATTTTACTGCAAAGCTGGTTTCTAAAACCGGAGTAACTGCAAATCAAATTACGCTTACCGGTTTTATATTGGGATGTTTAGCTCTGCCTTCTCTATATTTTCAGCAATATCAGCTAGCATTATTATTTATTGTACTCAACCGCACGTTTGATGGATTGGACGGTGCGATGGCAAGATTACAAGGAATAACCGACTCGGGAGGTTTTCTGGATATCAGTTTGGATTTTCTATTTTACTCCTTAATACCGTTCGGTTTTGTTTTAGCCGCCCCCGAACAAAATGCAATTGCAGGTGCCTTTTTGATATTTTCATTTATTGGAACAGGTTCCAGCTTTCTTGCATTTGCGGTCATGGCAGGAAAAAGAGAGATAGAGAGCCCAGTCTATAAGAACAAGTCTCTCTATTATATGACTGGATTAACCGAGGGAACGGAAACCATCGCCTGCTTTATCCTGTTCTGTATTTTCCCTCAATATTTTGCACAAATCGCTTATGTATTTGGCGCACTTTGTTGGTTAACCACAGGAAACCGAATTTGGGCAGGATTTTCGACATTAAAAGAAATCGAACAGTCAGACGCAGAATAACTGAACGTGGGCAATTCTGCCCACGTGCTATTTTTCTGCGGTTTTTTCTGTCAACTTAACAATAACCTGTACAGCTTGCTCCATCCCTTTAATAGTGATGAACTCATGAATACCATGAAAATTGTAACCGCCGGTAAAGATATTCGGACAAGGTAAGCCCATGAATGAGAGCCTAGCTCCGTCCGTACCACCACGAATAGGAGTAATCAGTGGCTCAACGCCGACCTCTAACATAGATTGTTTTGCCAGCTCTATGATGTGAGGGTGAGGCTCAACCATCTCTTTCATGTTAAAATAACTATCCGTAATTTCAACCTCTACGCTGCCTTTACCAAGCTTGGCGTTTAGCTGTGCCACTTTCTCCTGAATAAATCCCTTACGCTGCTCTAGTCCATCTCTGTCGAACTCACGTATGATATAGTTTAGCTCGGTTCTGGCGATGCCCGATTTAATCGACGTCAGGTGATAAAAACCTTGATAACCATCGGTACATTCTGGCGTTTCGTCACTAGGCATCATTAATTGAAACTGCGCCCCAATGTTCATTGAATTGACTAACTTATTCTTTGCTGTGCCCGGATGAACGCTAACGCCATGACAGATTACTTTAGCGCTACTCGCATTAAAGTTCTCATATTCCAACTCACCGACTAAACCACCATCAATCGTGTATGCCCATTGTGCGCCAAATTTTTCAACATCAAATAAATCAGCACCTCGCCCAATCTCTTCATCAGGTGTAAAGCCAATACAGATATCACCATGTTTAATCTCTGGGTGGTTCGTAAGGTATTCTACTGCCGTTAGAATTTCAGCAATGCCCGCTTTATTATCCGCACCTAACAAGGTTGTACCGTCTGTCGTAATCAAGTCATGACCTATCAGTTGCTCCATCTCGGGATATTGAGATGGCGACAATACTTCACCACTTTGACCCAGAGCAATATCACCACCCTGATAATTATTTACGATTTGCGGACGAACGTTTTTTCCTGATTCGTCGGGAGCGGTATCCATATGCGCAATAAAGCCTATTGGC
>ASRM01000183.1_pt1 | contig 11293 bp, 8 predicted proteins | sample 693238 | NCBI WGS metagenome assembly ASRM01 (sample SAMN02169242, study PRJNA158439) | bioreactor metagenome | isolation source: day 74 sample from continuous culture bioreactor inoculated with sediment... | place: Germany: Bremen
ATTAGAAGCCTCGAGAGACTCCGGAACACCGCTCGCCACCGCCAGTATTACTTTGGTTCAAGACATCGATAAACAAAAAGGTTTCTTGGCTTTTTTACCCATATATAAACAGTTATCTATTACGCAAAAAACACGAGAGAAATACATCAAAGGGTTTGTGCTTGGTGTGTATAAAATAAAAGATATTTTTATCAGCTCCTCCCTCTCTGATACCCCCCTTGGCATTACCATGACCTTGATAGACGAAACCATCCCCGATAAAGAAGAGGTTTTGTACCATCATAACTCCAGAACAAATGCGGACTTGCAACAACAATTTCAGTATAAGAAAACGCTTCCGGAGATCTGGAGCCGACACTGGAGTGTGCTCGCAGCCCCCACAGCTATTTATGTGTCTGCTCGAAGCTCAGGTCTACACATGGTTATTGCCATCATGGGTACCGTTTTTTCATTCGGAATAGCTTTATATATCTACATATTGGCTAATAGGGCAACAACTATAAAAAGGCTGGTGGCCGAACAGACGAAAGAGCTCACAGAAGCAAATAAAAAACTGGCTCAGATTTCTCGGACTGATGGTTTAACGGGTGTGGCGAACCGTGGATACCTAAACGAAATTCTAGAGAAAGAGTGGATGCTCGCCATTCGTAATCAAACCCCATTATCACTTATTCTCATTGATATTGATTTTTTCAAACCTTACAACGATACCTATGGACACCCTGAAGGGGATTTTTGTCTAAAACGGGTAGCAAAAAAACTAAAAGGAATAATCAAGCGCCCCACCGATCTCGTCGCCCGATATGGTGGTGAAGAATTTGCTATAGTCTTGCCCAGTACCAAAAATGCCTCGTCGGTTGCGGAACGTTGCAGACAAGCAATCTATGACCTGCAAATCCCTCATGAGGATTCACAAATCATCGATGTCGTAACAATTAGCTTGGGCACTTGCACTTTAATCCCTCAACAAAACAGCGACGTCAGCTCAATTATTGATGCTGCGGATAAAGCGCTCTATAAGTCAAAAGAAAATGGAAGAAATAGAGTAACCAGCCATGATTTCAATTCAACACTGTCTGAGGTTAAGCAGCATATTTGAGACGTTAGTCGTAAAGTTATCTTATATTATATTAATAATATTATTCCGATCACATTTATTGATAGTTAGCATATATTTCATAAAATACCTGTAGGATAATTATTTCATTCCTTAATAACGTTGCTTTTTAATTAGGACATAAAATGAATTTGTACCTCAAATGGCAATCATGTTCACTGCTAACCTTGTTAGCTTGGTTCATCATCGATCCATCTGATTCAGTCATCTCATCCATCTTCTGATTAAAGCTCAGCGGCGTCTCTGCGTCCTCCATTATTTTATCCTTATGCTCTAGATACTTAAACTTTGTTATAAAACAATCATTTATTAAGCATAAGCGATTTTACCCATTCATTAACTTGTTGATTTTCATATAGGAACGTACTGTGAACGTATATCTTAAATGGCAATCTGTTTCGTTATGCTCGCTAAAAGCGTGGTACAACGAAGACGAAATACTATCAGATTACTTTCCAAGAAAGTAAACATCTGAAGCGTAAGCTTTTTATTTAATAATACATGGGATTTAAATTCGTTATTTATTTAGCGCAGTTCATTTCGCTCTAAATTTATCCGCGCCAATTTAAAGTTTGTATTATTCATTTACAATTATATATTTGAAATTATTTCCGGTGTATTAAACACCACCAAAAAATTAAGGCATTATTATGAGCAATATTAAACATCTTCCAGAACCATTCCGTATCCGTGTTGTTGAACCAATCGTGCTTAAAACACTAGAAGAGCGTCAAGAAGCGATTAAAGAATCAGGAATGAACCCGTTTGCTCTTCGTTCTGAAGACGTATTTATTGACCTGCTAACAGACTCAGGTACAGGTGCAATCACCAATACAATGCTGTCTGCGGGTATGCTGGGTGATGAAGCCTATGCGGGTTCAAAATCTTACTACAAACTGTCTGATGCGGTTAAAGACATCTTTGACTACAAATACACAATGCCTACACACCAGGGCCGTGGTGCTGAACAGCTGATCATTCCAACGTTAATCGAAAAGCGTAAGCGCGAAAGAGGCATGACAACACCAGTATCTATTTCAAACTGGCACTTCGACACCACTCAAGGTCATACTCAAATCAATGGTGCAACAGCAGTTAACGTTGTTATTGACGAATGTATGGATACAGGAACTTTCCACCCATTTAAAGGTAACTTTGATATTGCAAAACTAGAAGCAACTATCGAAGAGCATGGTCCAGAAAACGTTTATACCATCATTTCAACTATTACGAACAACTCTGCGGGTGGCCAGCCAGTATCAATGGCGAACTTGAAAGCCGTATACGAAGTTGCTCAACGTTTCGAAATTCCGGTAATCATGGATTCAGCACGTTTCTGTGAAAATGCTTACTTCATTCAGCAACGTGAAGAAGGCTACCAAGATAAAACTATCGCCGCAATCATCAAAGAGATGTACCAATATGCGGATATGCTTGCCATGTCAGCTAAGAAAGATGCCATGGTTCGTATCGGTGGCTTATTGTGTGTTAAAGATGATACTTATCTTGATGAGTTTACTGAGTGTCGTTCTCGCTGTGTACCTATGGAAGGTTTCCCTACTTATGGTGGTCTTTCTGGACAAGCAATCGAAGAATTAGCTCGTGGCCTTTATGACGGACAAGACCAAGATTACCTAGCTTATCGTATCAGCCAAATCGCTTATCTGGCTAACGAGTTAGAAAAAGTGGGTGTTCCTTGTCAAACAGCAGGTGGCCATGCTGTATTCGTAGATGCCGGTCGTCTTCTACCTCATATCCCTGGCGATCAATTCCCTGCTCACGCACTTGCATGTAAGTTATATGAATTAGGCGGTATCCGCGCTGTTGAGATCGGTTCATTGCTCCTTGGCCGTGACAGAGATGGCAAGCAAATTGAAGCACCAATGGAACTTCTTCGTCTTACTGTTCCACGTATGACTATCACTAAGTCTCACTGTGATTACATCGTAGATGCATTTAAAGATGTTCTAGAAAATGCACATACAGTGAAAGGCCTTCGCCTCACTTATGAACCCGCTGTCCTACGCCACTTTACAGCACGATTAGAAGAAGTCGAATAACAGACTCATCCCAAGCGCAGTATGAAAACATTCTGCGCTTTTTTTTACTTTTTAATTTTTAATTTTTTAATCCAGGACGTGTTACATGAAAAAAGAACCTTCCTTAATAGGCGGCGCATGCATTATTGCAAGCGTCTGCGTTGGAGCCGGAATGCTCGGCCTACCTAGTGCCGGTGCTGGCGCATGGACAACTTGGTCAATTCTGGTCATTATTTTAACTATGGCTCTAATGACGATGTCTGGCTGGATGTTATTAGAAACATTTAAAGGCTACGACTTCAAAGTTTCATTCGATACGGTCACCAAAGATTTATTGGGCGATAAAGTCAATTTCATCAATAATCTGGCCGTGTATTTTGTGGGTGGAATATTACTCTACGCTTACATCACAACTTCAGGTTTAATCCTTCAGGATGTGATCGGGTTAGACAGTAAAATGGCATCAATACTGTTTGTACTTGTCTTTTCTCTACTTGTTTGGCACTCAACCAGAGCCGTTGACCGTATCTCTGTGGTACTCATTTCTTTTATGGCACTAAGTTTTATCTTTGGCGTATCCGGTTTAGCTGCAAAAGTAGATATCACAACCCTGTTTGATTCAGCAAACGAACAAACATCCTATAGCCCTTATGCTCTTGGCATGTTCTCCGTCGCACTAGCTTCATTTGGTTATCACCATTCTGTATCGTCAATGCGTGACTACTACGGCTGTGAGCGCAAAGCAAGTAAAGCGCTTATGTACGGCACAGTAATCGCACTAACACTGTACATACTATGGATTGTCTCCGTTTACGGTAACCTACCAAGAGACCAATTTGGACCTGTTATTGAGAAAGGTGGGGATGTAGATGCATTACTTGGCGCATTAGGTTCAGTAATAGATTCAGACAAAGTATCTAACGCTATTAGTATGTTCTCTATGGCGGCAATACTGTCATCCTTTATTGGTGTGGGCTTAGGGGTATTTGACTTCCTTGCTGACTTCTTCAAGTTTGAAAATAATCGTCAGGGCAGAACCAAAGCATGGGCGGTTACCTTTATACCACCGCTAGTCTTATCTCTGCTATTCCCATTCGGCTTCGTTATTGCGATTGGTTATGCAGGTGCAGTAGCTACGGTATGGACCTGTATTATCCCTGCACTATTAGTTCGCAAAGCACGAGCTCAAGCTAAAATGCAGGCACAAACACAAACGCAAGAAGTTGCTATTGGTGGGTTCTCTACACCTGGCGGAAGCGCGTTAGTTTATGCACTCATCGCATTTGGTGTCTGCACAGCGTCATTCCATTTCTTATCTATGGTTGGCTACTTGCCTTCCTATGCTGGTTAATTTAAGAGGTTAACATGTCAGCTATCAGTACAGACAAAGCTCCACTGGCCATTGGACCTTATGTTCAAGGTGTCAATTTAGGTAATTTGGTCATTACTTCAGGTCAACTTCCTATTAACCCTGAAACCAAACAAATGGCAGAAGGCATTGAAGCTCAAACCATTCAGTCGCTAACCAATGCACTGGCGATTGTGAATCAAGCGGATATGGAAATTAGCAATATAGTAAAAACAACTGTGTTTGTTAAAGACTTAAATGATTTCCCTGTTATTAATCAGGCATACCAGGCATTTTTTGAACAACGCAATGCACCTTATCCTGCACGCTCTTGTGTGGAAGTGGCACGTTTACCGCTGGATGCTGAAATCGAAATAGAAGTTATCGCTGCCAGATAAATCTATTTAACCTCAGTTTGAGATATGAGGCTGTTTAAGCCTTTAAGATAATTCGGTGCCTTATCACTTTGTGATAAGGCATTTTTTTGTTCGCGCCTTCTCTCTACTTGCTTGTTTTCTTTCTATAACTTCTTTTACTTTTTCGTTTAAACCCTGACCGCTCTACTGGTGGTAAGTCTCGCAACGAAGCAGGAACAGGGTTGCTTTTCACTGTTGTAATTAATGCACCCATTTGATTCTCTAAACTCAGCATGAATGGCTGGTACGCTTGGTTCCGCTCTGCCATTGCCTGAAGTTGATGCTCCCACTCGGCGGTCATATCCGGATACGTTGATTCACTAGGCAGTGCGTTAATAAGGCCTCTACCTGCCTGAGTGCCCAATATGCTCTTGCCCTGACGTGAAAGCAGCTTGCGCTTAAATAACGTATCCAAAATACCCGCCCGCGTAGCTTCTGTTCCTAGCCCGTCAGTATCACGCAGTATCTTTTTCAAATCTTTATTGGCAACAAAACGTGCAATACCAGTCATGGCCTGAAGCAATGTCGCTTCGGTAAAATGCTTAGGCGGTTCAGTTTTCTTATCTTTAATCTCGCCTTCGCGGCACAGCAGCTCTGTACCTTTAGCCAATGGAGGAACACTATCAATTCCATCTTCATCGGTTTGGTTTTTCCCAACCAGAGCTTTCCAGCCCAACTCTATAAGTTGTCTGCCCTTGGCGATAAAGCTGCCACCAGCAATGTCAAACACCAGCTTAGCTTCGGCGTAGACGGCATGAGCATAAAACTGCATGAGATACTGACGCGCTATCTGCTGATATATTTTCATTTCATTACCAGAAAGTGCATTAGCAGAAGTTTTCTTAGGCGTTGGAATAATGGCATGGTGAGCCTCTACCTTTTTGTCATTCCACGCTTTCGATTTAATGGCTAAATCTGAACCAGCTACAGCACTCTCCATCTCTTTGGCGTTGTTTTTTATCGCTTCTAGTATAGAACCTGCCTGTGCATAGTGTTCCACGGGCAAATAACGGCAATCGGAACGAGGATAGGTAATTAATTTATGCTTTTCATAAAGGGACTGGCAGCAGGTTAAAACGTCTTGTGCACTCATACCAAATCGCTTAGCTGCATCAATTTGTAACGCAGAGAGCGAGTACGGTAACGGCGCTGCCTGTTTGGTTTTTTTCTGTTCAGACTCAATAACTTTGGCCGGTTGATTGGCTATTCTATTGGCAACATTTTCGACCAGTTTTCGGTTTAAAATTCGGCCTTCTTCGTCCTGCCAAGGCTTGCAAGCTTCGCTCGGCTTCCAGCGTGCGCGAATATCAAAACTGCCCTTTTCATCTTGGTATGGAATCAAGGCATGCAAGGTGTAGTAATCTTTAGCAACAAAGTTTTCTATCTCTTCGTCTCTTCTTACCACAAGCCCTAAGACGGGGGTCTGAACACGTCCAACAGAGAGTACCCCTTGATAGCCAGCTTGCTTACCAAGCAACGTATAAGCACGAGACATATTCATGCCATAGAGCCAGTCCGCTCGTGAACGAGCCAGTGCGGAAACCGACAAAGGAATAAACTCTTTATTGCTTCGCATCTGTTTCAGTGCACGTTTCACTGCGGGTAAGTTCAGGTCACTGATTAACAAACGCTTGGTACTGGCCTTTTTGCTTGCACTAACCTTTAAATAATCGATGACTTCATCAACAAGCAGTTGCCCTTCTCTATCTGGGTCTCCTGCGTGCACTATGTTATCGGTCTCTTTTAATAACTTACGTATCACGGTTAGCTGCTTGCTAGCCGTTTTTCTTGGCTTTAACTGCCACTGCTCAGGGACAATCGGAAGATCAGCAAGGTTCCATTTTTTATATTTTTCGTCATACGCATCAGGCTCTACCTGCTCTAATAGGTGACCAATACACCAAGTCACAATGTCACCGTTTCCACAGCGAATAAAACCTTGATCTTTCTTTTGTGGGTTAGGCATAGCCGCTGCAATGGCTCGGCCTAAACTTGGTTTCTCGGCAATATAGAGTGTTGGCATACGTTACATTAGTAGAAAATGAAAAGGCTAGATTAACCAATCTAGCCTTATAAAATCAAGAAAATACTGATGATATGTACAGTAATTAACTTATATCAGCATTAGCAACTCAATTAACGCTACTGTCGTCATCAATAACGCGACAGACTTCCAAAACATAACTGGGTTTCTTTGCAGTAATGGACGTTCCTGCTGCTCATGCTGAAGCGCTTTATTTGGGGTGAATAGATCGGTGATAAATTCGCTCAACACTTGATATCGCTGTGAAGCTGACGAGTGAGTCGCCTTTTTAAACACAAGATCAACCCATACCGGAATATCTTGCCTGTATTCAGCAATTGAACGGTAGTGCCATTTGGTATGCCTTGCTGATTGTAGGTTTTGTCGGGTCATTTCCTTATAGGGCAACTTCCCGGTCAGCATCTCATAGCCAATAACCGCAACGGAGAAAAGATCTGAGATAATCGTAGCGTTTCCGGTGTTGATATACTCCGGCGCGATATAATTCGCTGCGCCAAGTGGTACGCCATCTCTTGGCTCAGGGGCGGCCTCCTCCAGACCAAAAGCTTTAACGGCACCAAAATCGATAATCTTCACTTCACCAACGGAGGTCACCATTACGTTTTCTGGTTTAAGATCACGATGTACCATATCCGCTCGTTGAAGCACTCGAACGGCTTTAATCAATTGTTCCAGAATAGAGCGAACGCTTTCAAGGCTTGGTTGAGGGTTGTCATACATCCACTGCCGCAAAGTAATACCATCTACCCATTCACAAAGCTGATAAACAAATTTTGAATTCGGCGGTATTGAATACATCTTCATGATTCGATGACTATCAAGTTGAGAACCTATCCAGTACTCATTGGAGAAGTTTTTCAGAAATTCTCTATCATCGCTGAAATGCATCGATGGTGTTTTCATCACCATCTCTTTTCCGGTCGTTTCTTCTCTCACCAAGTACACATGGCTGCGCGAACCGGCATACAAAACTTTAAGCACTAAATAATCATCTATCTTGTTATTCACCGACATTGCCGGGGGGATGGTACGAGACAAGGTTCTATGCTGATGTTCAAGCAAAGATTGTTTAGGTAAATTTTTGACATCCAATATCAGGCAACTTACGTTGTCCTGACTGCCATTTTCTAATGCTTGTTCGCAGATCGTTTCACTTAATTTTTCTAAATCCTGATTTAGCTGGCTAGAAAGAGTGAATAAAGAAGCTTGTTTAATGTAGTCATGGACACCATCGGTGGTCAGTAAAAAACGATCGTTCTCATGAATGGATACCGTTTGATAGTCCACTTCCAGCTTGCTATCTATTCCCAACGCTCTAGTAAGATACGCCCCTTTGCCAAAATTATTTCTCTGATGATCACGGGTGAGCAGACGTAATTGATTGTCACGAAGTTGGTAGATTCGGCTATCCCCAACATGAAATAAGTGAGCAGTATTTGATTTAAATATTACGGCACTAAACGTTGTTACTAGCCCGTTATGTGTCAGCGCCTTTTTCGCACCTTGTTCAAATAACCAAGAGTTTAACGAGGTTAGTATTTTGCTTGCAGAGTGTTTGATGCTCCAGCTATCCGGAGTGGTATAGTAATCAGTGATAAACTGCATTACTGCTGTATGACTGGCCTTTTGGCTATGCTCACTGCAACTCACTCCATCCGCAATGCAAGCCACCACGCCTTTATGGTCCAGCTCAGCTCGTTTATCCGGGTATTTAACCAAAAATGCATCCTGATTCTCCGGACGGGTACCGATAAGAGAACAACCGCCATAACCAAGATCAAGCTGTGAGTGATGGTCTTCAGTGCGTGAATTCATAGGTTTCCCTAAGCGTTATCAAGTAGTGAAAGAATAATAGTTGAGAACAAAAGCTCAACAAGCCTGTTAGCCAGTTGAGCTCTTGAACGACATTACATCCTATTCCAAGCAGTGCGACTCAGATAAATTGCAATATCTCCGATACGTTATAGCGATGACTAATGAGATACATCAATCAAAGTAACACTGCCATCTTCGTTTACTTCAGCGATCTGACCGCTTGGCTCTTCCATAAATATCAGAGTAACAAATCCCAGTACCGCTGTACCTGCAATCACATAAAAGAAGGTCTGATAATCAACAAATGAAAGCACGGTTAAATACGTTACCGCACCAACGTTACCATAAGCACCTGTCATACCAGCAATTTGACCTGTCATGCGACGCTTAATCAGTGGAACCGTGGCAAATACAGCGCCTTCACCAGCCTGAACAAAGAACGAACATACCATAGCAACAACAACGGCTGTCCAAAGCGGCCATTCGCTACCAACTTGCCCCATTGAAAAGTACCCGACAGCCAGTCCTGCAGTCAAAATAAGCAGAGTGGGTTTACGACCAAACTTATCAGAGATCCAACCGCCACCAGGACGGGACATTAGGTTCATAAAGGCATAGGCTGAAGCAACCATTCCCGCCATTACAGGGGTTAACTCAAAGGTTTCCAGAAAAAACAGTGGCAACATAGATACGACGGCCAGTTCAGAGCCAAACGTTGCAAAGTAAAGTATATTAAGTACAGCTACTTGCTTAAATTTGTATTGGTGAATTTCTTCAACTGGTTTTTCAAAAACCGTTTTATTTACTTTCCAGACTTGGCTAACTTCCAATATATATAAACTTACCAGAGCGGCATAAGTCGCATTAACGGCAAACTCTGGCAGCATTCCTACACCACTAGGCGAGAGCTTCCACGCAAGAAGTGCAAGTACCGCATACATAGGGATTTTCATCAATAATAAGAAGAAGAAATCACCTTTGGACGTGACCTCCATAGCAGTTAGATGCTTGGGTCTAAAATAAGTAGATCCTTTAGGCGTATCCGATACGTTGCGGTAGAAAATAAGCGAAAATATCAAGCTCATTAAACCAGTTACCGCAACAGCATAGCGCCAGCCATCCTCACCACCAAACATTAACGCCGCTGTCGGCAAACAGAATGCTGCTGCTGCAGAGCCAAAGTTACCCCAGCCACCATAAATACCTTCGGCTGTCCCTAATTGGTCATGTGGGAACCACTCAGAAACCAAACGAATCCCAATAACGAAGCCTGCACCGATAAAGCCTAGTAAAAAGCGTGCAATCGCTGCCTGTATAAATGAATCAGCAAAAGCAAACATGAAACAAGGTATTGAACAAACCGCTAAAAGCACTGAGTAAACCAGCCTCGGGCCATATTTATCTGTGAGCATACCAATAAGTACTCGCGCAGGTATCGTTAATGCTACGTTGAGTATCAGGAGGGTTTTTACCTCCTCGGTAGTTAAGCCTAGTGTTTTTTTGACCATTAAAAGTAAAGGGGCAAAGTTAAACCACACAACAAAGGTGATAAAAAACGCCATCCAACTAAGGTGCAATATTTTCATTTTTCCTTTGAATGACATCAAAGAGAATTTACTATTTTCCATAATATAAAGTCCTATCTAGCTAAAATTTGTGTATGGCAAGCCTTATAAGTTATCAACAAGGCACTACCACTAAGCAAGCTATCCCTATGCCGCCAGACCTTGCGGCAGCATGACTTGTACCGCGTCATCCATGACTCGGATCGGATAGGTTTTCAGTTGATACTCAGGCTCTTCCAAACACGCGCCAGTCTCCAAATGAAAATGTTGCTTATACAGTGGAGAAGCCACATACGGCTGGCCATCAATGCACCCAATAATGCCGCGGGACAATACATTGGCATCACCAATAGGGTCGAAGTTTGAGATTGCATACAACGAGTCTGTCCGTGTGCAGCTAAATATGGCGACTTGCTCTCCCAGAACCGATGCACAAGCGCCAATATTGGGTACAAGATCCTGTGCACTACATACAGTTTGCCAGTTATCCATAGTTACTCTCCTAATCCATAATTCATATCAATACTAAATTTCTGATAAGCGCCGTGGTAATTACTCAACTTCCACAACGTCTATTGCTTGTTTTGATTTTCGTTCCTCTGAAGGCTGTGGGAATCGCTGTTCGCGCATAGTCACAAACTGAAGGCGTTCGTCTCGCTCTTCACTGTTAATGAAGTGGCTGAAACGTTTGAGTTTTTCCGGTGACTCCAAGGTCGTTTTCCATTCGCATTGATACTTGGCGATATTGTCGTCCATCTCTTTTTCCAGCTCGGCACATACACCTAATTTATCTTCTATGACCACCTGTTTTAGGTATTCAATGCCACCTTCCAGGTTTTCAAGCCATACGGATGTACGTTGCAAGCGGTCTGCAGTGCGGATATAAAACATAAGAACCCGGTCGATGTATTTGATCAGAGTGGCATCATCGAGGTCAGTCGCAAACAAG
>ASRM01000185.1_pt1 | contig 11221 bp, 6 predicted proteins | sample 693238 | NCBI WGS metagenome assembly ASRM01 (sample SAMN02169242, study PRJNA158439) | bioreactor metagenome | isolation source: day 74 sample from continuous culture bioreactor inoculated with sediment... | place: Germany: Bremen
GAAGAAATGCCGCCACAAACGCATCCGATTTGGCGATCTCTTCGTTGAGATACAGCGGGCGACCACTAAAGAAGATAGAAATGATTTTTACACCTGCATTGTACAGTGTGCGAATCTTCTCTACATCAGCGTTATAACTACGCTTCAGAGAGGCGAACTCCAATGTTTGCCAAGGTTTAATATCGCCCATCATTTCTGCATAAGGATCTTCGCCAAATACAACCACAGCAACATCACCCTCACTCAGCTTGCTTTCAAGATCAGGGTCAAAGTTGACATTTTCAAAGCCTAATTCAGCTTCCAGAGCCATTTTAACCGTAGTAGCGCCGGGAAAGTCTTCCAGGCAATTTTCATCACCTTGCCAGGTTAAATTCCAGCCACCTGATTGTTTTTGCAAATCATCGGCAGCACTTCCTGTCAAAATAACTTTCTGGTTTTTGCCAAGAGGTAGTATCTCTTGTTTATTTTTCAGTAACACTAAAGACTTTCGTACCGCTTCCCGTGCTATTTCTCTGTGCTCAGGTTTACCTAATAAAGATTGGTTTCCAGCAAGAGAACGCCCAGATGGTCTTGGTTTCTCCCATAAGCCTGCACGCATTTTTACCCGCAGGATACGAGTGATTGCATCATCAATTCGTTCCATTGGTATCAGGCCAGCGTTAATATCTTGCACGGTTTTTTTGTAAACCGCCGTCCAGTGCTTGTTCACTGGGATCATCAATATGTCATTACCCGCATTAATGGCGTAGGTTGCGTCATCATCACTGCACTTGCTGACTTCAGAGTGTCCATGCCAATCGGTGACCACAAGCCCATCAAACTGCATTTTCTCTTTAAGTACATCCGTTAACAGGTACTTACTGCCATGAAGTTTGCCGTTATAGTCGCCCGCCATATGAGCGCTGTGATCATAGTTAGCCGCATTGTCCCAGCTATTAAACGAAGACATCACCACCTGAGCGCCAGCTTCCAGGCCACTGAAATAGCCCATTGCATGGATATTTCTCAACAGCGTTTCACTATAACCATTAACACCTCTGTCAACTCCCGTACGCGTCCCGCCATCTCCCACCCAGTGTTTTACATTAGAAATGACGTGATGCTCACCTTTTAAGTCTACGGTATCTCCTTGCAAGCCTTTCACCATTTGCGACGCATATGAATACACGATTTCAGGATCTTCCGAATAGCCTTCATAGACTCTTCCCCAACGCAAATCTCTTGGGGTGGCAACGGTAGGTGCGAATGTCCAATCCAGCCCGGTGGCGGCAATTTCAATGGCGGTAATACGCCCTATCTGGCGGATAAGTTCAGGATCGCGAGCGCAACCTAAACCAATATTGTGCGGAAATACTGTTGCGCCAAATACGTTGTTATGACCATGAACGGCGTCGGTAGCCCACATAAAGGGGATCCTGAACGGCCTGTCTTTAAATACTTCTTCTGTAGCCAACCAAAACTCATCCGCTTTTGTTACCCAGTCGGTTGCAGATGATCTTTTATTCTCGTTTGGCCAAGCACCACCACCATTAAGTATCGAGCCAATTTTATAGTCGATCAGCTCCTGTACCGATACTCCACGCAAGTCAGGCTGAATCATTTGGCCGACCTTTTCTTCTACAGTCATCAGATTAACCAGACGCTGCACTTCGATTTCTATTTTCTCATCTTTCGCAATAGCTGATTCAATACGTGGCCATTCTGCATAATATGGCGTGTTGAAATTTGATGTCATGGTCTAATCCAAAATTTGCGAGCCAAATAAATAGCCCAATAGTCTTTAAGACAATTCTAGGATCTCTTTAGGTTATTTTCTGCTAATATTACGACATAAAACAGGAATTTTGCGACATGACGATAGTTTATAGCCTCGAACCACATTTAAAACATGACCATATGAAGTTTGCTCTAGTTTGTGGCCTTCATTATGAAGACTTCCCTATTCACCAACATGATTTTTCAGAATTATTTATTGTGGTCAGTGGCACAGGCAATCATAGCGTCGCCGGATATAGTTACCCTATGGCAGCGGGTGACGTCTTTGTTATCAATGGTCAGGCTGAACATGGTTTTAGTGATGTTGAAAATCTTGTTTTACTAAACTTAATGTTTGAGTCACAAACACCACTTTTCGAAACGCCAAAACTTAAACTATTACCCGGTTATCAGGCACTGTTCAATATTGAACCCGTGGCCAGACAAAAAGCTGAGTACACAGCAAGACTCAACTTGAATGAAGAACAAAACAGAGAAGTATTGCGTTTATTTAATGCGATTGAAGACGAATATCATAACGCACCAGTAGGTTTTGAGACAATGCTGAACTCACTGCTACAGCAATTGATGGTGACGTTGTCCCGTTACTATCAGGGTGATAATGTCCAAACAAACAGTTCTACCATGATTTTAAGCCGAGCCTTGGTTTATCTCGAACAACACTTCCAGAACAATGAATTACGAACCGAACAAATCGCTTCTGCCGCATTTGTTAGTGTTCGTCAATTGGAACGCCTTTTCCGTCACTACTTAGAAACATCGCCAAATCAATATATAAGGCATAAAAGGATACAGTATGCCAAAGAGTTACTTATGGCAGAGCCAACCCTTTCCATTCAAAGAGTTGCCGATCGTTGTGGCTTTTCTGACAGTAATTATTTCTCAAAATGCTTTAAACAAGAGCTAGAGGTAAGCCCGCGAAGTTTCAGACAGAGCACATAAAAAAGCCGCTGAAATCAGCGGCATAAGTTTAAATTACCTTTACATGGTTAAATAGGTAACCTCTCCCCAAATATTACCACCACATGTCAGCTTGAATACCGACAATGATGTCACTTTCAGCACGCTCAGTCCCGTCAAGATAAGTTGCTAAGAAACGGATTTCCGGCGCTGGTCCCATACCTGTATGAATGACCATAGTCGGTGCGATAGTAAATTTATAATCGTTAGCCGTACCGCTGCTACCATCTGCATTCTCATAACCGCTGTGCTGGACACCAAACTCAGTGGCAACAAAGAAGTTCGGGCTGGCGTTGTACGTTGGTCGCACCATCGCTGACATCCAGTAGTCATTACCACCGTCATCAAAATCGTTATATTGAGCCTGTAAAGAGGTAAAGAAGTTCACTTTGCCTTCTGGGAAGTAACCACCCCAAGTTAGGAAGCGCGCTGAATTGTCACCGTCTTTTACCTGAGTTAAGAAGCTTTGACCCATGCCTCGACCTGTCCCCGGTTTATAGGCATTAATTTCTGTCATGGTGCCACCCAGTAACTGACCAGAACCTAACCCGGTACCCACTTGAGCAATCACTTTAGAGAAACCGTTACCCGGCAAACCCCATAGGCTATCAAGGTGGTAGATACCCGTCACTTCAAAGCCCGTTTCCGCATAATCATCAGACGTCACACCGTCGACCGTATTCGAGTTATCCGGAAGGTATTTACCCATGGTATGCAGCTCAAACTTGCCGAAATTTGCCCCAACGTGCACAGAGTGCATAGTGTTGTTGGTATTGTCGCCCCATCGACCTGCATCGTTATCACTTTTATCACTGGCAATATAAGCGAAGTCCCACTTATTCTCACCCAATTCAATGCCTTCCACACCGACACCCGTACCTGACATATCGGTATAAAAGAAATCCGTCATAAAGATGTAGTTATCTTTACCATAGAAACGTTTACCACCCCAGACAACTCCCGTGTCGGTATAACCTTCAAACTCAACAAAGGTTTCCATAATACCGATAGCAGTCGAGTTTACACTGGAACCTAACTGGTTATTCGCTGTATTGTGATTGTCGGCACCCGCGCGCATTTTTATACGAATTTTTTGTCCATTATCTAAATCAAAATTCTTCTGCAGCGCTAGTTCATAGTGGTTATCAGACTCGATACCTAAACGGCCCAATGTTTCTTTTGTTGCAGGGTACTTCGCTCTTTTCAGATCATCTTGTGTGCTAAAAATGGCTCCCGCTCGGAAATAACCATGGAATTCGAATCCGTCTTTATTTTCAGCGGCGGCAAGTTGTGAAAAAGAAAGTCCTGACGCAGCGATCATGCAAGCCAGGGATAATTTAGATAATTTCATTTTAACTCCGGTATTCAATCTAATGTTTCACAGCACTGTTATTTTTATCGGTCTCCCGAACAAAAGAAAGCGCTTTCTTATTGGTTTAAAATATCAGCTCTACAAAAGACAAAATGCAGTGGATTCTTTATTTATTGAGATAAACCTCAATTTATATGAGGTTACCTCTCTTTTGTTTCGCTGTCGGAGAGATTATATGAGCCAACAGCCCCTACAAAACGTGATTAAACACAATAAAGAAAGCGCTTTCCCGCTCATGCATCACACTTTAATGAACAATATATAAGCGAAAAAAACTTATCCCTAATAATTGTGCCAAAGCAAGTTAGTTCACAAAAACTGGGACAATTCCCTACTCTTAAAGAAGTCAAAAAGAGGTTTTAAAAAGAGAAGTGACTTGTATAAAGCTAGTATTGTAAACTAGAACGGCTAACTAACTGATTCGCTAAGAGGAACATCCATATTGATCACCATAAAAGAAGTTGCGGAACACGCACAGGTTTCTCAATCTACCGTTTCCAGAGCATTAAATGGACACAAATCCGTAAAAGATGCGAATAGAATTAGAGTATTTGAAGCAATCGAAGCTCTTGGCTATCAGCCTAATGCCTTTGCGCAGGCGTTAGCATCTAACAAGTCATTTAGTATTGGTATGTTAGTCGGCACTCTTGACGGCCCCTTTTATGGTCCAATGATGCACAACGTCGAAAAAGTTGCTCGTAAAGAAAATTACCATGTCATTATTACCAGCGGTAATGAACTATACGATCAAGAGCGTGAATCCATCGATTTCCTAAGATCAAAAAAAGTGGATGGCCTTGTCCTGACATCAGATATGCTGACAGACAGTGACATTCTGGATATTGTGCAGCAGACACCCGCCACCGCACTTTTGAACCGTTATATCCCTGAAATTGCAGACAAGTGTATCTATATTGATAATGAACATGGTGGCTTTATCGCCATGAAACATTTATTACAAAAAGGTCATAAAAAAATTGGTTGTATTACAGGGCAGCTAAGTAAGGTTGATAGCCGTGAACGTCTTCAGGGGTATCGAAATGCACTAACAACGGTTGGGATTGATTATGACCCAAGTCTTGTCATCGAAGGCAGGTTTGATCATAAAGGCAATGATGATGCAGTCAGACGTTTGTTAGATAGAGACTCTGAAATATCTGCTATTTTTTGCATGAACGATAATATAGCAATGACGGCTTATGGTATCTGTAAAGAAAGAGGACTAAAAATAGGGGTCGATATATCAATTGTTGGCTTTGATAACGACACTTTTAGTCAATACATGAACCCCAGCCTGACAACGATTGACTTCCCTTTAAAAGAAATGGCTATTCAGGGAGCTACGCGTGTTTTAAATCAACTCACAGGCAGAGCAGTTCAACAGGCTGAAACAAGACTTTCCCCTACCCTTATTGAAAGAAACTCAGTGCGTGACTTAACTAAGTAGCTAAGTAAAAAAGCAGGTGACTGAGCACCTGCTTTTGAATAAAAACCGAACCAGATAAGTTAGCGGTTTAACTTGCCCGTTGGTATCAACACTACCACTTTGTCGATCTCACCACTACGATTAAAAATACGGTCACTGATGTGACATGGAAGTTGAGAACCCTGAACCAACATTTCCTTGTTATTATTCATCACAACACTTATTTCCATTTCATCACACTCAGCCATCATATAAATGAATGGAACCTGACAATAGGTAAAGGCAAGGCTATTTTTATCAACCACTTTAACCATTGAATCGCCATAAACATTTTCATACTTGAATACATCTGGCTGCATAATAAATTCGCTTTGATTTAATAGTGTTGGATTGATTGAAATAACCCCATCAATCACATTTAACCCCAGCTCACCAAAACGGGTAATAATCTCTTCTTTTACCTGCCCAGTCATACCTGGCTGCTGCGCGCCTGCATGTTTAGGCGTATGCGAATAAGGGTCAGTTGGGAATGCTCCGTAGTTTTCCGGCGTTTTATTAAAACCGATTCCAGTCCTGACACGATAATAATATTCTGCCAGTTTTTGTGTTTCTTTACTGTCCGGCGCATCGAAATGTGCAACTTGATAGTTTTCCTGAACAGCCAGTAAAAGCTTCGACACCATATGCCAGTAAATACTGCCTAATCCTTCATAACCAAACATGGTCCCGGAACGGCCGGTAAATGCTTTATGGTTAAATACCAGTTCATAACTTTGCAAAACATCCTGAACGTCGGTATCCGACACTTCATTATAATCCAAAAGTACGCCCTGCAACGCCAACTCTAATTCACCAACATTTTCAAAGTCTGCATGGAAATGGAATTGCCCTTCGGTATCACGATTAATTAAGCGTGTATCCTCTTTTTCAAGCATGCTGGCTAACAGTTTATTGCTTGCAATAATATCGGCAGGAACACAGTTTTTATTCATAAACGTAGTTAAATCCCGGTCCGGATATAACATGAAGCTCTGCTGATCATCCCGATACATATCACTGGCAAACAGCTTATCCAATAACTCAACCGCTTGTTTCGCCGTCAGTACACCAGAACTCAGTATTGCAACCTGCCCCTCCAACATTGGATACAACTCTTCAACCTCAACTTGCTCACCCGTATAGTTGATAATGTTATAGGCGTTATACAAACCATCTGAACGTTTATTATTGGCAATGGTTTCGTCCAATACCGTTAAGCTCACTTGCATCAATTTCTGAATTTCGGATACTTCAACGTTGCTCTTACCCGAGAACCCGTTCATCCGGTACACTTTTTCACGATACTCTTCAGCGGCTTTTTCTAGCTTAGTCAGTATGGCTTTACGGGTTTGACGGGTCACCGTTTTCTGACGGATTTCCTGAGCAGACTCATTGAGTGTTTTTGTAATACTTATCATCCATGCTGATACTTCTTTAGACAGAGAGATATTTGATGGTGCCTGTGCCAGCAGTTTTTGCAGGAACGCGACATAACGGCGCATGTAGTAAAGCGTCACCATTGAGAGGCCATTACCTACAATCGCATTATTGGCATCGTTCCATTCAGGTCGTTGCGTATTAAGCCAGATACCGCCATCCAGTACCAGATTACTCAACTTAGACAGAAGTGGTACCAATACCTTCTCCATCAGGTTAACCAGATACACCTCATTTCCATTATGCAGCATTAAGCGACCGTCACTACCAAGTTCAGCGACCTTTTGCTCTACGTCCTTTTGCTTATCAGTATTAAATACAACAGTATCTTTGGGATTATTGAACAGAGCTTCAACATCACAAAGCTCGTATGGAACATTGGCATAACTGAATAAATCTTTATCCAGCATATTGATTAGATCGACTTTATTGTACTTATTGCCCAGCTCTAAAAACTTGAGTAAATAAATGATTTGATGATCGCCCCAATAACCAATATTGCTCCACGGGTCTTCCGGGTCGAGAAGCTCCCAGTCCACACCCTCTTTGGTGATGCGATAAGGGTTATAGCCGTCGATAGTGGAGGCGTTAACAAACTTAGCGATGAATGATGGAATGAAGCCCGGATAACTTAGTGCCGATGCCTCCCAGTTCTGGAAAATATCGCGCCAGTTTCCTTGATAAGACAGTAAGCGGTCACCATTGTCGTCACGCACCTTGATCTCATAGTGATTCCAAGGGCGGCTAGGGTCACCATGGCGACGTCCGAATGTCAGTGGAAGATATTCGTAACACAAACGGGTTAACTGAGGATCATTCAGCTCTTTAGACTGTGTTACCAGTTCAGAATGAGTAATCACCTCTGGCAATGCATCAAAGAAAGACTGATTAGTTTTCACAACCTGTTTATTAGATTTGAGCATTGTTTTATAAACATCTGCCGATTCTAAATCATAGTTGTTTTCAAATACTCCGCCACGCATGTTATTAAACAACACATTAGCGTAATGGTGCACACTGGTATTCTCTTCCGACGTCAATTGCCATGCATCAGCACCAGACATCAGGCTAACCAACTCATCATGATTCTGGCCAATACTTTTCTCTATTTCGACATCAAGCCCCTGCTCATCCGCCAGTCTTTGTCTTATCTGGGCGATATCCGCATGATTTTTATCGATATCCGCCACGATTAACCAGTCGTTCGTCTGGCCGCTGTTTAAGGTAATTGACTTGTGGATCAAGTAAGCGCCACGGATACCTTTGGTCAAAGACTCAGGCTGAATAGGCAGCCCTTTACGGAAATTATTTACCTGATTGCTTGATAAAAGAATCTGGCGTTCATCGCTATCAACACCAAATACTGTAGTAGATCGCAATGATTCTGCAGGTTCAGCCTTGTCACTTAACATGGCATACATACTAAACAGGGCAAGCGATGTATCATCAATTTGTTCATTCCACTTATAGGCATCCACCAATGCACTTCGCGTCTGCAATGCCTGCAGAGGAGCACCTGAAGGCAGTAAATTCTGAATACCATCCAACAGCTCTATCTGGCGGGTGTCGTCAGATAAGTTAACCAGTTCCGATTTTCGAACAAAACCGAACTTCTCGCTGGAGTTCCAGCTATAGCTGAACTTAAGTTGCAGAGTAGTATTGATCTCTTCAAAGGTAATCTTGTCGCCAATACTGTTTTTATAGATATTTCGTTGCACATCGTATAAACCGTCGTGCTGAGTGTTGAACGGTTCCCAGCGAACATTCTTATCATTGTTAAGCACCTTAACAATGGTTTTTGAACCTGTGTTCTCGGCATTTTCATGAATATGATCGACTGAACGATATGGAAAAAGTGCGTTTTCAGGACGGATGCGGCCAGCTGACAAGCAACCCGTAGAAGAGATAAATAACCAATGATTACTAGCAGATACAACACTAATAAAAAATGGGGCCATCTTGTCAACGTTTTCGATTTTGTAAAATCGTTCGCCATTCAAATCAACAAACTGACCTTTTACAGTCTCTAATTCAGGAGATGTTATATGTTCCATACTTAATACCAAATATTTGAGAAAGCGCTTTCTTACGCTAAATTTTTAAAAATTACAGATAATGACAACGAGCGTAATGTTCTTCAGCAATTTGCGTTGCTTGAGGCATAAACTGAGTACATTTTTCTGTCGCTTTTAAGCAGCGAGACGCAAACGGGCAACCTGTGCTGTTTGGCTTCCACATTGGAATGTCCCCTTTTTTCACGGACAAATCACGTCTGCCTGATTTACCCACTTCCGGAACTGCTGATAACAATAATTGAGAATAAGGGTGTTGCGGATTTTGTGTGACGTTGTCACTAGAACCCCATTCCACCATATGTCCCACATACATTACCGCTGTTTTCTCAGCGAAATAGCGAGCTGTTGCTATGTCATGCGTAATGTACATAAAGGAAATGCCGTGCTTATCTTTTAAGTCAGACATTAAGTTTAAAATGCCTAAACGAACCGATACATCCAGCATAGAGATGGGTTCATCGGCCAAAATCACTTCAGGGTCTACCGCAATCGCACGGGCTATCGCCACACGTTGTCTCTGTCCACCACTCAATTCATGAGGGTATTTTTCCGCTGTTTCTTTTACCGGAGATAGACCAACCAGCTCTAGCAACTCATAAACCAGCTTATTTACACCCGCTTTATCAGCGCGTTTGTGAATAAGCAATGGCCTTGCAATATGGTGATATATCGTATGCACAGGGTTGAGCGAACCAAACGGGTCCTGAAATATCATCTGTACCTGACGCGCGTATTCCAGCTCACCATTTTCGTCAATATATTCGTTCAGTGGCTGACCTTTGAAAGACACCTCACCGGCAGTTTTATCGTAAATACGGGTCAGAATACGGGCTCCAGTACTTTTGCCTGAGCCTGACTCTCCAACGATAGCCAAGGCTTCACCTTTACGCAGCTCAAAGGTCACATCATTGACCGCACGCATAAATTGGTTCTTTTGACCCACCGGAAAATCTTTTACCAGATTGTTAACCGACAGAATGACGTCACTATTATTACTTTGTTCCATCTTATTTACCCTTGTACAAGATGACATGATACTTGATGTCCAAGACCTAGCGTAGACAGCATCGGTTCTTTGGCCTGACAGTCTGCGAAACAGTCAGTACACCGATCCTGAAAGTTACAACCCTGTGGGATCTGTAACAGATTTACCGGGTTACCGGGGATCCCATAAAGGCGCTCTTTCGGTCCGTGAATTGTAGGAAAAGACGCAATCAACCCCTTGGTATAAGGGTGTTTCGGTGCACTAAATACGGTTTTTGCATCGCCTAGTTCAATCAAATTACCCGCGTACATCACACCAATGCGATCAGCAATTTCACCCATTAAACTCAAGTCATGGCTAATAAACAGAATTGAAAATCCGAATTTTGTCTTAAGGTCATAGAGCTCATTGAGGATTTCACGTTCTACCACAACATCAAGGGCAGTTGTTGGTTCATCCATAATGATTAACTTTGGTTCAAGTGCTAACGCTACAGCGATAACAACACGCTGACGCATACCACCACTCAACTGATGAGGAAAACTTCCGATACGATCAGCGTGAATACCAACTACCTCTAGTAACTCTACAGCTTTCTCATACGCTTGTTTTTTGGTGACTTTCTTATGCGCCAAAATAACATCCGTTAGCTGCTCGCCAATGGTGATTACCGGGTTTAATGAGTTCATCGCACTCTGGAACACAACGGACACATCATTCCAGCGAAAATCTCTAAGCTGCTTGTCGTTCATTTTAAGAACGTCCTGACCTTTATAGAGGATCTCGCCTTCAGAGATTAACGCTGGAGCCTTATGCAATCTAGAAATAGCAAACGCCAGTGTACTTTTTCCACAACCCGACTCGCCGGCGATACCAAGTGTTTCGCCCGGAGCAATAGACACACTGACATTGTTAACAGCTCGTGCTACCCCATTGGGTGAAACATAGTCAACGCAAAGGTTGTTAATTTCTAATAAATTGCTCATCGTAAACCCCTGCGAATATCAGCTTCTTTCTTCAATTTGTGCCACAGTTTAATGTGCGGCCCGGTTTTTAATTTCGGGTTACTCACCTGATCAATAGACATATTAATCAGAGCCAGTGCACCACCCGTCACTGCAAGTGCCATTGCAGGTACTATCATTTCCCAC
>ASRM01000186.1_pt1 | contig 11216 bp, 7 predicted proteins | sample 693238 | NCBI WGS metagenome assembly ASRM01 (sample SAMN02169242, study PRJNA158439) | bioreactor metagenome | isolation source: day 74 sample from continuous culture bioreactor inoculated with sediment... | place: Germany: Bremen
CCGTGAAGGTGGCCGTACAGTTGGTGCTGGTGTTGTTGCTAAAATCTTCGAATAAGATTTGACGAACAGCTAGCAAAAAGGGCATCATTTGATGCCCTTTTTCTTCGCATGATAAAAGAGAAGATGCCCAAAAGTGTCTAACTTATTGAAAAGCAAAGAATTGCATAGTCAAGGTGAGTTATCTTGGCTTTTAGATACGCGATTTATTTCTGCGTATTAAGAATGAGCCCTGCAACAGCGGGGTTGTTGTCGTCTATATTTAAGACTTGTGACAGGTTGGTTTTATGAAAGCAAACGCTGAAACTCCAAGTAGCTCAAGTGCAGCAGATACGTTTAAGTGGATAGTCGCTTTTGTTCTGTTGGCCGCTGCTGTTGTAGGTAATTACCTGTATGGTGAATTGTCTGTTGTTATTCGAGCTGCAGGTGTTGTTGTACTAATTGCTGCTGCACTTGGTGTTGCTGCAACAACAACGAAAGGTAAAGCCGCGATCACATTTGCTCGTGAATCACGTTTAGAGGTTCGCAAAGTTGTCTGGCCTACACGCCAGGAAACAGTGCAAACAACGTTGATCGTATTGGCTGTATGTATTGTTATGGCTCTGGTTCTTTGGGGTATTGACGGCATTATGGTTCGTCTTATTTCTCTAGTAACTGGGGCATGAGGGTTTTAATTCATGACTGAAGCACCAAAAAAACGCTGGTATGTAGTTCAGGCCTTTTCTGGCTATGAAGGACGTGTAGCTCAATCTCTGCGCGAGCACATTAAAATGCATGCAATGGAAGACTATTTCGGTGAAGTACTTGTACCTACTGAAGAAGTTGTCGAAATGCGTGCTGGTCAACGTCGCAAGAGTGAACGTAAGTTCTTCCCTGGCTACGTTCTGGTCCAAATGCTCATGAATGATGAATCATGGCACCTTGTACGCAGTGTTCCTCGTGTAATGGGCTTCATTGGTGGTACCTCTGATCGTCCAGCACCTATCACTGATAAAGAAGCTGACGCGATTCTAAACCGCTTAGAGCAGGCAAGTGAAGCGCCTCGTCCTAAGACGATGTTTGAAGCGGGTGAAGTGGTACGTGTTAATGAAGGACCATTTGCTGACTTTAATGGTACCGTTGAAGAAGTAGATTACGAGAAGAGCCGAATTAAAGTGTCTGTTTCGATTTTCGGTCGTGCGACACCAGTAGAGCTCGAATTTGGTCAAGTTGATAAACTTGATTAAAAAAACATCTCTTTAGACTTGTTTAAGGCGTGAAATGTGATTATAATTTCGCGCCTTTTTACAGGTATTACTGTAAAAAGTTTTCAATGAAAACTGGGGAGCTGATCAAACGATTAGCGTCCGAACCCAAAATTTAGGAAATATCATGGCTAAGAAAGTTGAAGCTTATATCAAGCTGCAAGTTGCAGCGGGTATGGCGAACCCAAGTCCACCAGTTGGTCCTGCTCTAGGTCAACACGGCGTAAACATCATGGAATTCTGTAAAGCGTTTAACGCAAAAACAGAATCTGTTGAGAAAGGTCTGCCGATCCCAGTTGTTATCTCTGTATACAACGACCGTTCTTTCACGTTCGAAACTAAGACTCCACCAGCTGCAGTTCTTCTTAAGAAAGCGGCAGGCGTTAAGTCTGGTTCTGGTCGTCCAAACACTGAAAAAGTGGGCACAGTAACTGACGCTCAACTGCAAGAAATTGCAGAAACTAAAGCTGCAGATATGACTGGCGCGGACATCGAAGCGATGAAGCGTTCTATCGCAGGTACTGCTCGTTCAATGGGCCTAGTGGTAGAGGGTTAAGATAATGGCAAAACTTACTAAGCGTATGCGCGTAATTCGTGACAAAGTTGAAGTAACTAAAGAGTACGAAATCAACGAAGCAATTGCTCTTCTAAAAGAATTAGCAACAGCTAAGTTCGTAGAAAGCGTAGATGTAGCTGTTAATCTTGGTATTGACGCTCGTAAATCTGACCAAAACGTACGTGGCGCAACAGTGCTTCCGCACGGTACTGGCCGCGATATTCGCGTTGCAGTGTTCACTCAAGGTGCTAACGCTGAAGCTGCGAAAGAAGCTGGTGCAGATATCGTAGGTATGGACGATCTTGCAGCTCAAATCAAGAAAGGCGAAATGAACTTTGACGTTGTTGTTGCTTCTCCAGATGCAATGCGCGTTGTTGGTCAACTAGGTACTATCCTAGGTCCTCGCGGTCTAATGCCAAACCCTAAAGTTGGTACTGTAACTCCTAACGTTGCTCAAGCAGTTAAGAATGCTAAAGCAGGTCAGGTTCGTTACCGTAACGACAAAAACGGCATCATCCACACTACTATCGGTAAAGTATCTTTCGAAGCTAACCAACTACAAGAGAACTTAGAAGCTCTTCTAGTAGCACTTAAGAAAGCTAAGCCGTCTTCAGCGAAAGGTACTTTCCTGAAGAAAGTAAGCATCTCTACTACAATGGGTGCTGGTGTTGCTGTTGATCAAGCTGGTCTTGATACTAAAGCAAGCTAATTTGCATAGGCGTGAAATTAGTGTATAATTTTGCGCCTATTTAAAAGTGGTTGGGGCTGTGATCACATTAATTGTTTTTTGAGTCTACTCGTTAAACAATAATGGTAAACATAGTCTCCGTCCAAGACCGTAGGCGTTTTGAACTTCTTAGGAAGGGATGAACTTAATAAAACCTACGTAGATGGTGCCCGAACTGACAGAAAGCAAACCTATTTATAGATTGTCTTTCTTCTGGGAATGCACCTTTGTAACTCTCATCATTTTTGTGATGAGTGGTGTAACGACAACCAGGAGTAAATCCAAGATGGCTTTAAACCTTCAAGACAAAAAAGCAATTGTTGCTGAAGTCAACGAAGCGGCCGGTGATGCACTTTCTGCAGTTGTAGCTGACTCTCGTGGCGTTACTGTTGGCGCGATGACTTCTCTACGTAAACAAGCTCGTGAAGCGGGTGTTTACATGAGAGTTGTTCGCAACACACTAGCACGTCGCGCTGTAGAAGGCACAGACTACGAATGTCTACAAGACGTATTCGTTGGTCCAACTTTGATCGCATTCTCTAACGAGCACCCAGGTGCTGCTGCGCGTATCTTTAAAGATTTCGCTAAAGAGAACAAAACATTTGAGATCAAAGCTGCTGCATTTGAAGGCGTAGTTACTGATGCTGAAGTACTGGCGACACTACCAACTTACGACGAAGCTATTGCACGCCTAATGATGTGCATGAAAGAAGCTTCAGCTGGCAAGCTGGTACGTACAATCGCTGCTGTTCGCGATCAGAAAGAAGAAGTTGCGGCATAAGCCTCGCTTTTCACTGATTGCTATATAAACTAATTGTTGACTTAAAAGAGAATTGTTATGTCTATTACTAACGAGCAAATCCTAGACGCAGTTGCAGAAATGTCTGTAATGCAAGTTGTTGAGCTTATCGAAGCTATGGAAGAAAAATTCGGCGTATCTGCAGCAGCTGCTGTTGTTGCTGGTGGTGCTGCTGGCGGCGAAGCTGCTGAAGAGCAAACTGAATTTGACGTAGTTCTAACTGCGATTGGCGGAAACAAAGTTTCTGTAATCAAAGCAGTACGTGCAGCTACAGGCCTAGGTCTTAAAGAAGCTAAAGGTCTAGTTGACGGTGCTCCAGCACCACTTAAAGAAGCTGTTTCTAAAGAAGAAGCAGAAGCTCTTAAAGCACAACTAGAAGAAGCTGGTGCTTCTGTTGAAGTTAAGTAATAATTACTTAACTTCTTAGCCGAAAGGCTAATGGCTGGTGGTTTAGTGACCACCGGCCTTTTTGCGCTGTAGGGTGTTGGTGAATTTTCCGCTGTTTAAGCGCCAATATCTATGCAAAAAACCGCTATGTTTTTCAACTGAACATAGGGTCTACAGTAAACAGTTGTTAGTACTGCCCCGCTCTTTTCGTTTAGAAAATGATTGGGTAGATTGCGTCACTTATCAGCGAGCTGAGGAACCCCATGGTTTACTCTTATACCGAGAAAAAGCGCATCCGTAAGGACTTTGGTACTCGTCCACAGGTTTTGGACATTCCATATCTGCTATCGATCCAGCTCGATTCATTCGATAAATTTATCGAACAGGATCCAGAAGGACAATACGGTCTTGAAGCGGCATTTCGTTCTGTGTTTCCTATCCAGAGCTATAATGGCAATTCTGAGCTGCAATACGTTAGCTATCGTCTTGGCGAGCCAGTTTTTGATGTTAAAGAATGTCAAATCCGTGGTGTAACTTATTCTAAACCTCTACGCGTAAAATTACGCCTGGTTGTTTATGATCGAGATGCACCAGCAGGCACTGTAAAAGACATTAAAGAACAAGAAGTCTACATGGGTGAAATGCCACTCATGACTGATAATGGTACCTTTGTAATCAATGGTACTGAGAGGGTTATCGTATCCCAGTTGCACCGAAGCCCAGGCGTGTTCTTCGACAGCGATAAGGGTAAAACCCACTCGTCAGGTAAAGTCTTATATAACGCACGTGTTATCCCTTACCGTGGCTCATGGTTAGATTTTGAGTTCGACCCTAAGGATAACTTGTACGTACGTATAGACCGTCGTCGTAAGCTTCCAGCTTCAATTATTCTTCGTGCACTGCATAAAACGACAGAAGAAATCCTTGATATCTTCTTCGAAAAAGTGAACTTTGAAGTTAAAGACCAAACTCTGATGATGGAGTTGGTTCCCGATCGCCTGCGTGGTGAAACGGCTAACTTTGATATCGAAGCCAATGGTAAGACTTACATTGAGACTGGTCGTCGCGTTACAGCTCGTCATATCCGTCAGCTTGAAAAAGATGGCGTTGAGTTCATCGAGGTACCAGTAGAGTACATCGTTGGAAAAGTATCTTCTAAAGATTATATCAATGAAGACACTGGCGAGATCATTGTAGCTGCGAACCAAGAGATTAGCTTAGAGGTTCTAGCGAACTTATCTCAAGCTGGTCACAAGAATCTACAGGTTCTGTTCACCAATGACTTAGACCACGGTCCATTCATGTCTGATACATTACGTATCGACAGTACTGTCGACCGTCTATCTGCGCTAGTAGAAATCTATCGCATGATGCGTCCTGGTGAGCCACCAACAAAAGAAGCTGCAGAAGCGCTATTTGAAAGTCTATTCTTCTCAGTAGAGCGTTACGACTTATCGACTGTAGGTCGTATGAAGTTCAACAGCTCTATCGGCCGCGATGGCGATGATTCAGGTGAGCAAGGTATCCTTGACGAAACTGATATCGTTGAGGTAATGAAGAAACTTATTGCTATTCGTAACGGTAAAGGCGAAGTGGATGATATTGACCACTTAGGCAACCGTCGTATTCGTAGCGTAGGTGAAATGGCTGAAAACCAATTCCGTGTTGGTTTAGTACGTGTAGAACGTGCTGTAAAAGAGCGTCTAAGCCTTGGCGATCTTGATGCAATTATGCCGCAAGATTTGATTAATGCTAAGCCGATCTCTGCTGCTGTTAAAGAATTCTTTGGCTCTTCACAGCTTTCACAGTTTATGGACCAGAACAACCCGTTATCAGAAGTAACGCACAAGCGTCGTATTTCTGCATTGGGTCCTGGTGGTTTGACTCGTGAGCGCGCTGGCTTTGAAGTACGTGACGTACACGTAACTCACTACGGTCGTCTATGTCCGATCGAAACGCCTGAAGGTCCAAACATCGGTCTTATCAACTCACTATCTGCTTTTGCACGTTGTAACGATTATGGTTTCCTAGAGACACCGTATCGCCGTGTAGTCGATGGTGTAGTTACCGATCAAGTTGATTATTTATCAGCTATCGAAGAAGGTCAATTCATCATTGCTCAGGCGAACTCTGCAATAGCTGAAGATGGTTCTTTTGATGAAGAACTCGTTACAGCTCGTCAGAAAGGTGAATCTGGCTTACACCCTCGTGACCAAGTTAACTATATGGACGTTGCAACCAATCAGGTTGTATCTGTCGCTGCATCGCTTATCCCGTTCCTAGAACACGATGATGCGAACCGTGCCTTGATGGGTGCGAACATGCAACGTCAGGCCGTTCCAACACTGCGCGCAGACAAACCTCTTGTAGGTACTGGTATTGAGCGTAATGTAGCGGTTGACTCGGGTGTTACTGCGGTAGCGAAACGTGGCGGTATGGTTCAGTCTGTTGACGCATCTCGTATCGTAATTAAAGTTAATGAAGAAGAGCTTGTACCGGGTGAAGCTGGTATCGACATCTATAACTTAACTAAATACACACGTTCGAACCAAAATACTTGTATTAACCAACGTCCAACAGTACTTCCTGGCGAACCTGTTTCGAAAGGCGACGTACTTGCTGATGGTCCTTCTACGGATCTTGGTGAATTGGCACTTGGTCAGAATATCCGTTTGGCATTCATGCCTTGGAATGGTTATAACTTTGAGGATTCAATCCTTGTTTCTGAGCGTGTAGTTCAGGAAGACCGTTTCACGACAATCCACATTCAAGAGCTTTCTTGTGTGGCGCGTGATACTAAGCTGGGATCAGAAGAGATCACTGCGGATATTCCAAACGTAGGTGAATCTGCCCTATCTAAACTAGATGAGTCAGGTATCGTTTACATTGGTGCTGAAGTTAAGGGTGGTGACATCCTAGTTGGTAAAGTAACCCCTAAAGGTGAAACACAACTTACTCCTGAAGAGAAGCTACTACGTGCTATCTTCGGTGAAAAAGCATCGGATGTTAAAGATACATCACTACGTGTTCCAAACTCTGTTTCAGGTACGATTATCGATGTTCAAGTCTTCACTCGTGATGGCGTTGAAAAAGATAAGCGTGCACTTGAAATTGAACAAATGCAGCTTAAAGAAGCGAAGAAAGACCTTACTGAAGAGTTTGAAATTCTTGAAGGTGGTCTACTTGCTCGTGTTAAAGCAGTATTGATCGCAGGTGGTCACTCTGAAGCTAAACTAGAGACTATCGGTCGTAAGAGATGGTTAGAGCAAACGTTAGAAGACGACGACCTACAAAATCAGTTAGAGCAACTAGCTGAGCAGTGGGATGAGCTGAAAGCAGACTTTGACAAGAAGTTTGATAGTAAGCGTCGTAAGATCACTCAAGGTGATGATCTAGCGCCTGGCGTTCTTAAGATTGTTAAAGTTTATCTAGCGGTTAAGCGTCGTATCCAACCTGGTGATAAGATGGCCGGTCGTCACGGTAACAAGGGTGTAATCTCTAAGATCAACCCTGTTGAAGACATGCCATACGATGAAAAAGGTCAGCCTGTTGACATCGTACTTAACCCACTAGGTGTACCGTCTCGTATGAACATCGGTCAGATCCTTGAAGTTCATATGGGTCTAGCTGCGAAAGGTATCGGTGACAAGATTAACCAAATGCTGAAGGAGCAACAAGAACTGCATCAGTTCCGCAACTTCCTACAGAAGGTTTATAGTCTTGGCGACACTCGTCAAAAAGTCGATATTGCTGAATTATCTGATGATGAAGTACGCACATTGGTCAAAAACTTACGTGGTGGTCTGCCGATCGCTACTCCAGTATTTGATGGTGCGCCTGAGTCTTCAATCAAAGAGCTATTGAAGTTAGGTGATTTACCAGAATCTGGTCAGTTACGTTTGTTTGATGGCCGTACTGGTGATGAATTTGAGCGTCCTGTAACTGTTGGTTACATGTACATGCTGAAACTGAACCACTTGGTTGACGATAAGATGCACGCACGTTCAACGGGTTCTTACAGCCTAGTAACTCAGCAGCCACTTGGTGGTAAAGCTCAGTTCGGTGGCCAGCGTTTTGGTGAGATGGAAGTATGGGCACTAGAAGCATACGGTGCTGCTTACACTCTACAAGAAATGTTGACTGTTAAGTCCGATGATGTGAATGGTCGTACTAAGATGTATAAGAACATCGTAGACGGAAACCATAGCATGGAACCTGGTATGCCAGAATCCTTCAACGTATTGTTGAAAGAGATTCGCTCTCTGGGTATCAATATCGAGCTAGAAGACGAAGAGTAATCCCCTTTCTTAATAAAGAAAAATGGGATTATTAGTAGAAAGGAACTCGCTATTACTTGTATACAAGGTGGCGAGTCCCTTTTAACTCCTCACAGGAGCTGATTGTGAAAGATCTATTAAACTTTCTAAAAGCACAGCATAAGACCGAAGAATTTGATGCAATCAAAATCGGTCTATCTTCACCAGATATGATTCGTTCATGGTCTTTTGGTGAAGTTAAAAAACCTGAAACGATCAACTATCGTACGTTCAAACCAGAACGCGATGGTCTTTTCTGTGCGCGTATATTTGGTCCGGTCAAAGACTACGAATGTCTTTGTGGAAAATATAAGCGTCTAAAACACCGTGGTGTTATCTGTGAGAAGTGTGGCGTTGAAGTTACACAAACTAAAGTTCGTCGTGACCGTATGGGACACATCGAGCTTGCCTCTCCAGTTGCACACATCTGGTTCTTAAAATCATTACCGTCTCGTATCGGTCTATTAATGGATATCCCACTGCGTGATATCGAACGCGTACTTTATTTTGAAATGTACGTGGTGACTGAACCAGGAATGACAGACCTAGAAAAAGGTCAGATGCTTACAGAAGATGAGTATCTTGATCGTCTGGAAGAGTGGGGTGATGAGTTCACTGCGAAAATGGGTGCTGAAGCGATCAAAGATCTGCTTTCAACGATGGACCTGCACGCAGAAACTGAACAGATGCGCGAAGAGCTTGAGACAACAAACTCAGAAACTAAGCGTAAAAAAGTCACTAAGCGTTTGAAGCTAGTTGAAGCATTTATCTCTTCGGGTAATAACCCAGAGTGGATGATCTTAACTGTACTTCCAGTGCTGCCACCAGATCTACGTCCTCTAGTACCACTAGATGGCGGTCGTTTTGCGACTTCAGATCTGAACGACCTATACCGTCGTGTGATTAACCGTAACAACCGTTTGAAACGCCTATTAGAGCTAGCCGCTCCGGACATTATCGTACGTAACGAAAAACGTATGCTTCAAGAGTCTGTTGATGCGCTTCTTGATAACGGTCGTCGTGGTCGTGCGATCACAGGTTCTAACAAACGTCCTCTAAAATCTCTTGCTGATATGATCAAGGGTAAACAAGGTCGTTTCCGTCAGAACCTTCTAGGTAAACGTGTAGACTACTCTGGCCGTTCTGTAATAACAGTTGGTCCATACCTACGTCTACATCAGTGTGGTCTTCCTAAGAAGATGGCACTAGAGCTATTCAAACCATTCATCTATAGCAAGCTAGAAACTCGTGGCATGGCGACGACTATCAAAGCCGCTAAGAAAATGGTTGAGCGCGAAGAAGCGATTGTATGGGATATCCTAGACGACGTAATTCGTGAACACCCAGTACTATTGAACCGTGCACCAACACTTCACCGTCTTGGTATTCAGGCGTTCGAACCAGTACTAATCGAAGGTAAAGCTATTCAGTTACACCCACTTGTGTGTGCTGCGTATAACGCCGACTTCGATGGTGACCAGATGGCGGTACACGTACCTCTGACTCTGGAAGCTCAGTTAGAAGCACGTACACTGATGATGTCGACAAACAACATTCTGTCGCCAGCATCGGGTGATCCTATCATCGTACCTTCACAGGACGTTGTATTGGGTCTTTACTACATGACTCGCGATAGAATCAACGCGAAAGGTGAAGGTATGTACCTTGCCGGCCCAGAAGAGGCTGAGAAGGCATACCGTACGAAGAGTGCTGAGCTACATGCTCGCGTTAAAGTTCGTATCACTGAAACGGTTGTTGATGAAGATGGTGACAGCACAACTGAAACCAAGATGATAGATACTACCATCGGTCGTGCGATGCTATGGTCTATTGTACCTAGAGGTTTGCCATATAGTCTTGTTAACCAGAAGCTTGGTAAGAAACAAATTTCTACCCTTCTGAATGAGGCATATCGTAAGCTTGGTCTTAAAGATACTGTAATCTTTGCTGACCAAATCATGTACACCGGTTTTGAATATGCGGCACTTTCAGGTGTTTCTGTTGGTATCAACGATATGGTTGTACCTGACGCGAAATACACTGAAATATCTGAAGCAGAAGAAGAAGTTCGCGAAATCCAGGAACAATTCCAATCTGGTCTTGTAACTGCTGGTGAACGTTATAACAAAGTTATCGATATCTGGGCGTCCACCAACGACCGTGTTGCGAAAGCTATGATGGATAACTTATCTTCTGAAACAGTTATTAACCGTGACGGTGACAATGAGCAACAAGAGTCATTTAACAGCATCTATATGATGGCCGACTCCGGTGCTCGTGGTTCTGCAGCGCAGATTCGTCAGCTAGCTGGTATGCGTGGTCTGATGGCGCGTCCAGATGGTTCAATCATCGAAACGCCGATCACAGCGAACTTTAAAGAAGGTCTAAACGTACTTCAGTACTTTATCTCAACGCACGGTGCTCGTAAGGGTCTGGCGGATACAGCACTGAAAACAGCGAACTCAGGTTATCTGACACGTCGTCTAGTAGACGTTGCTCAGGATGTTGTTGTTCACGAACATGACTGTGGTACTCATGAAGGTATCGACATGATGCCTCATATCGAAGGTGGTGACGTTAAAGTTGCACTTTCTGAGCTAGCTCTTGGTCGTGTTGTTGCTGAAGATGTAATTAAGCCTGGTAGCGAAGATGTACTGATCCCACGTAATACTCTGATTGATGAGAAGTGGTGTCAAATCATGGAAGAGAACTCAGTAGATAGCATGAAAGTGCGCTCAGTAGTTACCTGTGATGCAGACTTCGGTTGTTGTGCACAGTGTTATGGTCGTGACCTAGCACGTGGCCACCTAGTTAACCAAGGTGAGGCAGTGGGTGTTATTGCTGCTCAGTCTATCGGTGAACCGGGTACACAGCTTACCATGCGTACGTTCCACATCGGTGGTGCTGCTTCGACAGCCGCTGCTGAGAACAGCATCCAAGTGAAGAACACTGGTTCTATGAAACTTCATAACGCCAAGTTCGTTACTAACAAAGATAACAAGCTAGTGATCACTTCTCGTGCATCAGAGCTAACCATCATTGATGAGTTCGGTCGTACGAAAGAGAAACACAAACTACCTTACGGTTCTTTGCTGAGCAAGAAGCATGACGAAACAGTTACCGCTGGTGATGTCGTTGCTAACTGGGAAGCGCACACCATGCCAATCATCACTGAAGTGGCAGGTCGTAT
>ASRM01000187.1_pt1 | contig 11211 bp, 9 predicted proteins | sample 693238 | NCBI WGS metagenome assembly ASRM01 (sample SAMN02169242, study PRJNA158439) | bioreactor metagenome | isolation source: day 74 sample from continuous culture bioreactor inoculated with sediment... | place: Germany: Bremen
TAATCATTTGTTCTTTAAAATATTTTTTTATTTCTGAATCTTCAACTCATCATCATAAATTATTTATTATGTTTTTAATATATTTATCAAAGTTTTCTATTCATATTTCAACTCATAACTGATAAATAAAATAAATATAATATTTTCAATAGTCATCATTTCTATGAATATATAACTCCTTTAATAAATTAAAATTAGTATCCTTTTTAAAGAATGTATTTTCAAATAACTTCTTAACTATTTCATTAATTCTATCTGTCCAAGTTTTTTCTACTTTTCAATCTCTAAAATACTGTCTAAAATCTAGTATCAGGTACATATATATTATATTTTCTTCTTTCAAAATATTTTTATAAATACTCTTATCTTCCTTAAATAAAAAATTGAATATATCTTTAAAAGTACTTCAACTCTTATTTAATACATATTTATTTACATCATCATCCTTTTTAGTAATAACCTTGTAAAGTAGTTGAATAAAGTTATCTAAAACTAAATAATCATTTCAATTATAATTTTTATAATTCTTTATTAATTCATCAATATCAATTGAAAAAGTTTGTAATAACAAAGCATTGTCTAGTTTATTAAATATATATTTTTTACTATGTATTGTAGAACTTATTATTTTACTAAAATACTGTGTTAAACTGATTTCTTCATCCAATAATTTATTATAATTAAAATCAATATCAGATTCATCTTTAATTTGATTTAATATAACCGTATCATTTGTTATTAATGCGATAACTCTTTTTGTATTTCTATTTTCTTTACTAACTGAATTTTGATACTCTATAGAAAAATCTAAATCACTTCATTGATTACTTATAAATAGATTTTTAATTAAAGATTTTTCTATGTCATTTTTTGTTAATAAATACTTATTTAGTATATCCATTTTTTCCTTATCTATTTGAGAAGATAGGTTTTTATTTACATAGAATACTGAAGAAGTATATCAATGTAAGTTAGTTTCTGTATAAATTTCATTAAATAATTTTGGATGATATAAATATAATAATATTAGCTTAATATATTCATTAAGGTTAATCTTTGTAAATATCCCCTGAGATGGTATTTTATCTAGATTAACTTTAATTGTATTTATAATTTTTTTTAAACTTCTTAAATTAGATAGATAATTACCATAAAGTCTGAAATTTTTATTATCATATAATTCATTTACTACTTTATCAATGTCATTTTTTGAATGTACTCCATCATAATAATCTTTAAATACTTCATTAAACTTAGCTATAAAAATCGATTTAACTTCTTCAATATCTATAGTTAATAAATACTTAACATCTATTACTTTTTCTAGATATTTAATTATTCTAGAATTATCTATATCTTCTCTAATATGAAAATCTTTATTATCAAAATTTAGAAATCTATCTTTAAATGTAACATCAAATTTATTTATATTTTCATAATCAAAAGATAATATAAATATTATATTTGGGAAGTCTCTAGAAATATTAATTATTCTTAGAGTTTCCATAAAATCATCAAATTTAACTCTATCTAAATCATCAATTATTATTAATATTTTTTTATCTAGTTTTCAAAGTTCTTCTTTAATCTTATTTTTCTCAATTTCAAATCATCAATTGCTATTTATATTCAACTTATAATTAAATAAATCATTTCTTACAGTTAAACCATTAATAATACAAATAAATTTATTTAAAGACTTTTTTAACTTTAATATATTTTCATTATTTCAAATTTTTTCCAATATAGAACTATAAATAAAATTTAATAAATTATTATTTTTGTTTATATCCCAAGAATTTATTTCAATTATATTAAAAACATCAAAATAATCTTCTCATTCTAATTTATTTTTAAGTAAATTAATAAAACTCGATTTTCAATTTCACCAAGAAGACTCTATGGATAATACTAATGACCCTTTTTTATTATAATCAACTACTTTTTCACAAAAATCATCTACTTTATTTAACATATTCAATGAATCATCTTCTTTATTTGAAATAGGTTCATCAAAATTATAGTTCTTTTTTTCACTTTTAAGATCAAATGTATTTAATGGATTAAAAAAATAAAATAATAATATAAGAAAGTAGAGAGAAATATAAGAATTTAATAATATTAATGTACTAATATCATTAAAAATATACATAGAAAATAGAGAAAAACACCAATAAATGAAACTGAATATATATGTAAAATTATTTTTTATAACATCTAAAAATATCTTTATATTTTTAAGAGTAATAAATAAAAGAATGATAAAAGATAAACCTAGAATATAAGATATAAGTACATCTCAAATTTGTAATAATCATATTTCAAAGCTATAAATACCCTTAATATTTTTATTATAAAAATAATAAATAAACAAAACAAATAAAACTAAAAAAAATGAAAATAAAACATTTTTATAAATTCAACTAATAACCTTATTAAATTTTTTATTTAACTTAATATTTTTATATATAAAAAATCTAATCCTTCTTATAAATACCTTTAATTCTTTAACAATCCTATTCATTTCTAAATTGAGGTTAATAAATATTATAAACTTACTATTAAAAACATTGTTTAAATACTTTTAAATAATATTCAACTATGATTATATAGTTTTAACATAGAACAATGAGAGAACTTAAAATATTAAGTTCTATTCAATAACTATTCATGAACTACTATTATTCCCTCTATACTCTTTTTTAACTTCTTTTTTCATACAATTCATAAGAGATCTAATACAAAATATCCCTTTTACACTTTTTTCAATTATTACATCTCTGTAATTATATCAAACAAATCAGAAAATAAACACTAATAACAATACCATTCATCTACAAATATGAACTCAATTATTATTTTCCCGACTTCAAAACATAGAACAAAACGAAGTTAATAGGAAAACTATAAATTTATATAATTCTTTATCACTTTTTCTAGACATTTTATTTATTATTAATTATTTGTTTCTTTATTTAAAGGGAAAAATAAAACATATAGATAAGTTAATAAATTAACTACATTCATCAAGTAAAATAAAATAAAACACAATATCACTCATTTCATAAATTTTATAGTATCAATTGAAAATAAATCTTTAAAATTTACCATAGTAAAATAAATTAAAGAAAAAATAACTGATATAAAAATAATAAAAAATATTTTATTATAAATATAATGTTCTAAATCTACTTTAATTTCTTTTTCCTTAAATTTATTAAAAGTGAAATTTAATAAACTAAAAGGTTCTTCTTTTTGTTTTCTATAAGTTAATTTACATTCATCAATTTTATCAGTATCATTTTCAGCGACTTCAATACATTCAGTATACTCTTTATCAAATTTATAAAATAATGTATTAGTACCTGTTCTAGCTAAAATTAGAAAATTTATTAAAAATCACATAATAATAGAAACAACTGATATAAAAAGACTTATTATATTTTTATTAATTGATTTTAAAAAGTCATTATCTGTTAAAGAACAAAATAGATATATGAAAACAACTATTAATAAAGGTAAAACAATAGATACAATATGATTTCTTGTAAAAAAATATTGTTCTTTAATATTATGATATATATATTTAATCATTATTAATTTGGGTTAAATTTTATAACTTTCAAAATTTTATCTATTACTAATTTTCTATAATTATTTTTTTGTGTAGGATCTACAAAATTAAATTTACTATCAACTACAAATGTAAATGGAGCATTATGTCTTAGTTTTTCTTCTTTTATCAGTCAACTAGTAGTTTTTATTCTTAAACTATTAAGGTCAGATATACTTTTTAAAAAATCTTTTAGTGATTCAGTTTTTCATAAAAAGTTTCATAGTATACTTTTACTTAAAGAAACTTCGGCATAATAATCCTTTTCTTTAGTAGATTCAGGATAATTTTCATTAAAAACTCTTTTAGTCATTCCGTTAGGTAATTCTTTATATTTTAACCAAAGTAATTTATCTGTATTGGTAATTAAATTAGCTAGATTGTCAGTTGAGTAAGCATATTCAAAGTCCATCTCTAATGATTGATTTCAAGAATATTTTTCAAAAAAAGATGATATAATAAAATATAAATGATTCTTTTTAATTTTTAAGTCTATATCTGTCATAAATGAAACAGTTCAAAAAAAAGTATAATCATCCTCTCAATTAATATTATAATCTACACTTATTAATACTTCTTGAGAAATATCATCTATATAATACTCTGTTTTTTCACTAGATATACTTTCTCATAAAATAGTATCGTAATAATCTGGATTATAATTAACAATACCTTTTTTTAGTTTCATAGTAAATATTTTTTTTGTATTATTTATTGATTCATATAATTCTATATTATCAACCATAATAAATAAGTTTTCTCATTTATTTCTATAATAAATAGTTTTTTTATAAAATAGGTCTTCTATTTTCTCTATTTTAATTCTATCAATAACCTTCTTTGTATCTAGTTTCTGTTTTTTTATTTCATCTAATAAATTCGTATGTTCAGTTAATTTTTCAGAAAAATAATTAAGTGACTCTATATTTTTATAAAACTTCGATTTTTCACTTTTATTAAAATCAAATGAGTAATTTAAAAAATTAGTGTTAATTTCTCTATCCATTTTTAAAATTTAAAATATAATGTTTAAAACAATACTATTAGAAAAACAAAAGTCAATTCTTTTATACTCTACTTTAAGCCAAAAAACTAAACAAAGACATTTATTATAATCATTGGATATTAAATTAGCATTAAATTATATATAATAAATTTTATTTAATATTAAAAACTAGTTTTTATTACTTATTTTAAAGTAATGTAAAACAAAAAAAAATAAACAAACTCTAAAATTGAAAGTTTGTTTATTTTTTATAATTATTACGAAGAAATATTTTTCCTTTTACGAAGTTTTCTTTTGATATAAAACTCTAAGTAGGTAAAATCTTTATTCGGTCTTTTCGATATGGAGGTCACAAATTTCATGATTATCGAACTTTTAGAAAGCTATTAGATGAAGTTGAATTATAAAAACTTGTAATTAAAATATCAAGATTATAATATATAATTAATCAATATAGTTTCTAATTATACCTAAATGAAAGAAATATATTTTATATTCGATGAAACAAATATAAATAACTTTATTCAAATGCTTTGATGTGCAATTGTAGAAGATGATTCATTTTTTGATTTATTAATAAAATACCAAAAAAATGCTTATTTAAAACCGCAATTTTGAAACTTAAAAAATAGTTTTCCTCATTATACAGAAGATTGACACAACCAAAGAACAATTATTCTTGAAGAATATAGAATGCTTCCTTATAAATCATATTTTTATATTGACGAATATAAAAATCAAAGAAGTAATTTTAAAGAGATATATGAACAAAGTTTAAATAATCTCATTAAACCTCAAATAATAAAATATATTAAAAAATATTGAAAAAAGAATATAAAATTGATTTTTCTCTTTGAGAATCTATCAAGTGAAACTAATTTATTTTTTGAAAATATTATTGATAAATGAATTCATTGAATAGAAAAAGAAATAAAAATGATTTCAAAATCAGATTATAATTGAGCAACATCTCTTATAGATTATAATTGTTGAATATTATCTGAATATCTAAAAGATGCTAATAATGAAAAACCTAATTCTTATTGAAGATCTGTTTATAATTCAATAGTATCTAAAATATGATTAATTATTTATAAAACAGAGGAAAAGACAGATTTTTATCACTTTAAAACTCAAAGAAGTTCATTCGAAACAAAATATCACTGAAAATTTGCAAAGGTATCATAAAAAAATAAACTATTTATGAGGTCTTAGCTATATATTAAGATACGAGTCGTATCTGTTGTCGTGAATTACATGTTATCCTAGCTAAGGCCTCAAATAATTTTTATTAAAAAAAATGAATTTAGAAAAAATTTCAACAATATCTGACCTTTCAAATATATCCTCTATATCAGAAGATATTATTAATGAAATTATTAAAAATAAAGACAAATTTGTTAAAACAAATTATATAAAGAAAAAAAAGTGATGATATAGAAAAATATATATGATAGTTAATCAAGAATATGAAAAATTAGTTAAATTTTTAAACTCAGAATTTTCTAGATTATATAACTTCGATAAATGTATTAATTGATTTGTAAAATGAAGATGAATTATTACTAATGCAAAAGAACATTTAGATAAAAAAATAATAATAAATATAGATATTAAAGATTTTTTTGAATCAATTGAAATAGTTCAAATTAAAAAAGCATTATCTAGAATAAAATTAAAAGACGAAATTATAGATATTTTAATAGATTTAATAACAATTAATAATGTGTTACCTACTTGATTTTCTACAAGTCCAACAATATCAAATATTATTTGTTTTAATTTAGATAATGATTTTAAAGAGTTTACTAAAATAAATTGATATAAATATACAAGGTATTGAGATGATATTACTATATCTACAGATACTTCAAACATAATTAAAAAAAGTAAAATTGTTGATTTATTAGAAATAAATAATTTTACGATAAATGAAAAAAAGTATAAAATACAAAAAAGGTGATGAAATAGATATGTAACATGATTAACTGTATGTGAAAATAATATTCCAAGAATACCTAAATTTATAAAAAAGAAGTTAAGGCAAGAAGCATATTACATTAATAAATATTGAATAGAAAGCCATATAAAAAAAATATGAGAAGTTAATACATTATTTATATATTGAGAAAAATCTGTGTATTGATGGTCTTGATTTTTAAAGAATTTAGAACCTAAACTTTCAGAATATATTATAGAAAAATATGATAAGCAAATAGTTATACCTAATAAGATACAAGAAAAATTAGAAATTTTAAAATAAAAAAGTTAATTAATACAATTAACTTTTTTATTTTTTTAAAAGATCTATACATCTATCAAGCACCTCTTGATTATTAATTATAACAATATTTAACTTTTTTCTTACTCTTGTTATTATTTGAAAAAGCATTTTTATAGGTACATAATAAGGATTAGGATAATGTGATGAAAGTTTATATTTTTCGTTATAATAAAAAGTATTATCAATAACTACTATAGCCTTTTCAAATTCTTGTCATATAACAGTATGAGCATTATCTGTTCATCAATCAATATTATAAATAGAACATTTACTCTCATAATCTCAATGTCTATTAGAAGGAGTGTAATCTATCTTCTTCCAATCATTAAGAACTAAATTATTTATATATTTTTTAGCTTCTAATTCAGTTTTAAAATAATTTATTTCTATGTTTGATTTATTATAATAACTTATAATTTTTCTCTTTTTTTCAAAAAGTCATTTAATAAAATTAGCAATTTCTTGATTTGTTCTTATTTTAGTAGTTAAATTAAAAGTTTTAAATTGATTCTCTTCTTCTTTTATATCTATTTGATTTTCTTCCCAACTTCATAATGTCTGACTCTTATCATACGAAAATATACAACTAATGTTTTTTTCTTTAGCAAATTTAACAATTAAATCAAACTGATTTGAGTAAACCCTTTGAGTTTCATCAATTATTATTAAATCATATCAACTTAAATAAGATTCTAATACTTCTGATACAATACCTTTTGCTCATATAATTTTCCAATTAAAATTCTTTATCAATTTTAAATGTCATTCATTCAAAATTCAGCAATGTACAACTAAAACTTTTTCTTCAAATTCTTTAGCAATATCATATGTTAACAAAGTTTTTCAAGTTCATGCTTCTCAAGTTAATCATAAAAATAAATTATGCTTATTTTTTATTTCTTCAAGAATAAGATTTTTAAAATCAATTTGTTGTTTAGTTAAGAAATATTTATTTTCTACAAATTTTTCAGTTGAATTAAAAGGTGATACTAAGTAGTCTGAAGGATTAAACAAACTTTCTATATCATCAACATATTTATATTCTTGAGTAATTAATTTATCAACAAATTTTTCTATATTAATTTCAATTAAATTATCTAAGTCATCTAAAGTATAAATTGTTTTTATATTTGAAACAAATGTAAAATAATACGATTTATTTGGTAAATAATTTAAATAATACTTATTCTTAATTAATTGATCCTTTATTCTGTCTTCTCATACATTTCTAGACTTTAACTCAATATTTATATTATAATTTTCTCAAAATTTTAATAAATCAAATTCTTTTCAAATTTGAGGAATAATAAATCATATAAAGAATCAACTAAAAACATTAATATCATCAATATAATCATTCAAAAAATGTACTATTATTTTTAAGTCTTCCCTTTCTGTTATGCTTATTCATGTAGAAAAATAATCTAAATATTTATTAAAAATACTTTCTTCTAAATTTTCATAAGATTCAACTATTGATTTTAAGTTTACTTCTTTCATTTTAATTCTTATTTTTTTTTTAATTTTAATAAAACTAGTAGCATTATAATAATATCATATTAACACAGTATTAATTTCATCTTATTTTATAATTTTTAAACACAAAAAAACACCTCATTTTACAATGAAGTGTTCTTGTTTTTTCTTTTTATGGAGGTACTATTTGTAGGGATAGTTGAACTTTGAGGGAAATATTGGATGAAATTGATTTATAAAAATTAGCTTCTTTTTTTATAGAATCTCATACTCTCTATATAGTTCTTTTAAAAAATTTTCAAAGATTATATTTGCAGCTTTTAATAGGCGTATATCATTTTCACTTTTCCAATCTTTTCATCAATGAAACTGATTATTTCTTATTGTATATATAATTTCTAAAAACTCTCAAAAACAATTTACACATAGGTACGTACTAGTTTTGCCATTCTTTAAATTTATCACTCATTTATTATCTCTTTCATTAATAAAACTAAAAAAAATATCCTTTAAATCTTTTTTTAATCATAAAAAAACTTGCTTAATTTTAGTATTATCCTTAATTTTATTTATTTTTTCTCTATCACTTCATCTATTTATTTCAATATTGTAAAAACAATTAAAGCTAATCCATAAGCAATTAAATTTAGATATATCGTCGTTTAAACTTATAGCATGTTTATATTGTCCTCTTACTTTTTCAGACATAACTCTCTGTATTTAAAAATTAAGGTGGTAAAACTTACGAAACAATTACTTTTAAGCTTTGAATATTATTTAAGTTTAAATCTAAACATCACAGTCCTGGTTCATTTTTCAATGATGGTTTTTTTCTAATATGACTAGTTACTACTTGAAATAACCTTTCTTTTTTAGTACATTTTTTTAAATTTATAAAATTTCCCACTAAATTATATCGTCCTCATTTTTTAAGTTCCAAAATAATTTCATAATGACTTTTGCTTTCAATATTTTTAATATCCGCTAATGATTTTTCAACTAATTCTCTTTTTGTCATAATTATATATTAAAAATAAATACGTTATGTATTATATATAATTTACATAAATGTAAAACTATATATAATATTAGAAATATCCTATACATAAATAAATATGCCTCTAGATTACGAACGTTTATGAAAACAACTATGAATTGAAAACCTAGAAGAGGAAATCAATAAATCCAAACAAGCTAACATTCAAAAACAAGAAGAATTAAATAGAAAATATCCTATCACAAAAGAGGATATTTTAATGTTCGCAAATTTATTTTTCAATGTAAAATTAGAAAAATGTACAAAGTTTATGCTACCTTCTGAATATATGGTATTTCCTTGAACAGAACTTATACCTTTTTGAAATAGAAATGAAATAGTGAATCAGATAGCAAAAGATAAAATTAAATTATATTTCAAACTTTTTCAAAGAAAGTTTATATTAATACATCTAAAAAATTATACCATTAATATAAATTCAGAGAAAAATAACTATATTCGAAAGTTATTAGAAGAATATAGAGTAAAAAAATGAGACCCTCAAAATAGAAATTATATTTCTTATAAATGATATGGAGAATCTATATATAAAAAAGATTCATTATGGAATAGATTCAAAAATAAATTTTCTAATAAACCAGACATAGTAGAAATTAAAAGAATCGGTGCTAATTTTTTTATGACAGATTTACTAGATGAAAGAATGGAAGATTTTATAGAAAACCTAGATTATGGTATTGATTTTGATATATGAATGGTTGATAAAGATTTATTTATAACAAAATCGTTAATACATATTGAATCATTTGAATCAAATATGAGTAGAGCTTCTCAAATCGAATCAGTATATAATGAAATCAAAGAACAAGTATGAGAAAAAAATAATTTCCCTTGAATAATACAGCTTTCGTACCCTTTATCAGATTATATAGATAATAAAAATCAATATTATGACATTATTTACATCCTGCATGAAAAAGAATATATAACCGTAAAAGAAATCTATATATTAGAAAGCAGTATTAATTTTATAATTCAAAAAATTAATAGATTTGATAATAAAGTTATCGATGAATTGCAACCTATCCATGAAAGAATCTCATTTATATGATGAACGCTCAAATTAGATAGTGATATTTTAGTTTCATGAAAAAAGAAAGGTCAGAAAATATATGAATTAATAGACTTAATAGTCTTGTGAATTAAAGAACATCATAGACTTGAAATATCTTACGATGAATTAAAATATATATATTTTAATAATCCTGACAGATTTCCATATTTAAAATCTAGTATTAATAAAAATTGAAATTATAATTTATTTAAAGAAAAATTAGAAATAGAAAAAATTGAAGATTTGAAAGAAATCTATAATCAAAATATTGATAAACTAATTAATAATGTATTCTGTTTAAGTTATTTTAATTCATCACTAGCTAAAGAAAAAACAGAATTTATATTAAAAGAAAATATAACTTGATTGCATATTAATCAGCATTAAGAAAGATTTTTCTAAACTCCTTATCAGTGATTTTTAAGACTTTTAAAACATAATCTCTCTTGCGAAATGCATTCGCAGAGAGATTTTTTTTAAGCTTAAAAATCAAACTATGTACGGAATAACTTTCTTTTCTGGTTTCTGAGGTTCGTCCTCTGGGGACGAGCCCAGATAACATTGCTTACTCACAGAACTCAGATTAGGAAATCAGTTTTTGAAAAAATTTACTGAGCGAAGCGATGTAATCTTTTCACTTTATCATTTCTTGACCGACGAGATACAAAGCATTTTTTCTTTTCCGTATATCGTCGGTTAGACGTAAGGGAAAGTGAAAAAT
>ASRM01000188.1_pt1 | contig 11198 bp, 12 predicted proteins | sample 693238 | NCBI WGS metagenome assembly ASRM01 (sample SAMN02169242, study PRJNA158439) | bioreactor metagenome | isolation source: day 74 sample from continuous culture bioreactor inoculated with sediment... | place: Germany: Bremen
AAAAGTAACCGTTATCACACAAAATATTGATAACCTCCATGAACGCGGTGGAACGGCTAGCATTATCCATATGCATGGAGAGCTATTAAAGGCACGTTGTTCAGAGTCTGGTCAAGTTGTTGAACATAAAATAGATCTTTTGACAGGCGAGCTTTGCCACTGTTGCCAAATCCCTTCGCAAATGAGGCCTCATATTGTCTGGTTTGGCGAAATGCCATTACGTATGGGTGATATTTATTCAGCGTTAGAAGAGGCGGATTTGTTTGTATCAATCGGTACCTCTGGTGTTGTTTACCCAGCTGCTGGATTTGTTCACGATGCAAGAATGCACGGTGCGCATACCATTGAAATTAATTTAGAACCAAGCGCAGTTGAAAGTGAATTTGAAGAAAAGCGCTACGGTAAGGCGAGTATTATCGTACCTGAATTAGTCGATGAATTATTGGCTCACTTAGATGCAAAAACGGCTTGATGCGCATTTAAAATACCAGATAGAGCATTTTACGGTTAGTTTGAATGAATATTGACAAGACAAAGACTTTCATGGAATTGACGGTATAAAAAAAAGCGGCTTTTCAAGCCGCTTTTTTTATTATTCTATTTTCAGTCTTTGGAAGTACTCTTCGTATAATACACTGGCTTCTCCCACTTCATCCTGCCAGAAACCGGAGTCCATCACTTCTTGAGGAGGGAAGATACTAGGATCTTGTGCAAAAGCTTCAGGCAATAAGGGATAGGCCGATTTCACTGGCGTTGGATAGCCGATTTCTAATGCAATTTTTGCTGCGTTTTCTGGACGAAGCAAAAAGTCGATCATTTTATGTGCTGCGTCGATGTTTTTTGCACCAGTTGGAATTGCCAAACTATCCATCCAAAAAATAGTTCCTTTTTCTGGCCAAATAATGTCAATGTTCGCTCCTTCTTGGCGAGCGGTATAAGCCGAGCCATTCCAGAGCATACCCAATGCGGTTTCACCTGCTAAATAAGGGTTCGCTGGGTAGTCAGAATTGAACACTAATACGTTCGGCATTAGTTTTTTCAGCTCTTCATAGGCTGCTTTTATTTCGTCTGGGTTAACTGTATTAGGCGAATAGCCTAATTTAGTTAGTGCGATATGGAATAACTCCCTAGAGTCATCCATCATCATTAGCTGGCCTTCCCACTTAGGGTCCCAGAAGTCGCTCCAGCGACTAACGGTATTTATATCAAGCATATCTGAATTGACGCCAATGCCTGTAGCCCCCCAAATATATGGAATTGAGTAACTGTTATCTGGATCAAATGACTTATTCAAATAGTTCGGGTCAAGATCTTTAAAGTGGGCAAGCTTTGTTTTATCCATTTTTTCTAGCATGCCTTCCTTACGCATCTTTGAAACAAAATAGGTAGAAGGAACTACCAAGTCATAGCCTGTACCTTGAGTTTTAAGTTTTGCGTACATAGTTTCATTCGACTCATAAGTTGAGTAAATGACTTTGATACCCGTTTCTTTGGTGAAGTCTGCTAGCACAGAGTTGGGTATATACTCGGACCAATTATAAAAATAGAGTTGCTCGTCTTCTGCTAAAGAAGGCGCTGAAAGGGTTACTGCGCATAACGCGGTAGATATAAATACAGACCAGTTTTTCATTACTATTCCATCGAGTTTATTAATTTCTAGCCCAGACAAGCTGGGTCGATATAGAGTATTTAGGATTCTATTCCAGTAAACACGGTTTACTATTGAAATGCTATTTAATTGATTTGTCTCTGGCCATTAATTGAGACAATATGACCAATACTAGCGAGGCAATAAGCATTACCGTTGCCAATGCGTTAACTTCGGGTGAAATTCCCACTTTGACCATTGAGTATATTTTTAAAGGCAAAATCTCGTAGCCTGGACCAGTAACAAATGAGCTTATTATCACGTCGTCTAGCGACAAGGTAAAACTCAACACCCAGCCTGCTGCAACTGCGGGTTTTGCTAGTGGTAAAATTATTTGTTTTAGTATTATCCACTCACTGGCACCAAGATCCTTTGCCGCTTCGAGCATTTTTACATCAAACCCATTTAAACGACTAAAAACAGTTACTACGACAAACGGCAGGCAAAATGTAATGTGTGATGCTAACAGAGTAAAAAATCCGAGTTGTAGGCCAACAACGAGAAACAGTGCCAACAGAGAGATTGCCATGACAATATCCGGAGACATCATGACAATAAACAATAGTCCATTTACCATCCGCTTTCCCTTGAATGAATAACGGAAGAGGGCAACGGCAGTTAAGCTACCAATCAAGGTCGCAGCTGTGGCAGAAAAAACCGCTATATTTAATGAATGCCACGCAGCTTGCAGCAAACTGTCATTACTGACTAAAGCTTCGTACCACTTTGTCGTAAAGCCCCCCCATTTCATACCAAACTTACTTTGATTAAACGAGTTTGCAATCAGAACAATAATCGGTAGGTATAAAAAAGCGTAGATCAAGCTAATGAAGCTGATATTAATTATTCGCTTCATGAATTGAACTCCACTTTATTGTTTAAGAGTTTACCTGCTCGATAATATGCATAAAGTAATATAGCCATTGTCATGGTCAAACCGATACTGGTTGCTGCACCAAATGGCCAGTCTCTTGCGTTCAATACCTGGCTTTTTATGACGTTGCCGATTAATAGGTTTTTTGCTCCTCCGAGTAAGTCAGAAACATAGAACATACCAAGTGCGGGTAACAACACTAATAAACAACCACCAACAATACCCGGCATGGTCAACGGGAGTACTACCTTTATAAACGTCTGAAACTTATTGGCGCCTAGATCACGGGCTGCTTCTAAGAAGGTTGAGTCCAACTTTTCGATTGCTGAATAGAGCGGTAAAATCATAAAAGGCAAAAGTATATAAACTAAGCCAATCATGACGGCTGACTCTGTATACATCAAACGAATTGGCTTATCGATGAGGTCAAGTGCTATCAAGCTCTTATTCAGAATCCCCTGAGTGCCGAGTACAATTTTTAAACCATAAGTACGGATTAGCGAATTAGTCCAAAATGGTACGATGACCAGAAAAAGCATAAATGGACGCCATTTTTTTGGCATTTTGGCCACAATATAAGCAAATGGATATCCAAGTAATAAACAGATTGCCGTAGCCATCAACGCCATATATAACGAATGTAAAAGGACCGTGGCGTATAATGGGTCAACTAGCCGAACATAATTGTCTAGCGTGAACGTAAATTCGATAAGGTCAGCTTCACTACGGGTTAAAAAGCTGGTTGCAATGATCATTAGGTTAGGAAGGAAAACAAATAAGGTTAACCATCCAATAATTATACTGATAATCGCTTTTTGCAGATTAAACTTGCTGTTCATCTTTTAACACCACTTCCCAGCTTTCAACCCATGTCACTGTTACTTTCTGGCCTAAAGAATGGTCAACATCAGGATCATCTTCGTTAAAAAATTCACTAATCATTACGTTGTCACCTGATTCTAGCTCTACTACGGAATCCAATGTCATGCCTTTATACGTTCGGTCTATAACATGTCCGACAATACCTTTGGAGACGCTCTCTTTTATTTCTTCCAGCCTTAAGTCCTCGGGCCTAAGCAGTACTTGTAAAAGCTCTCCGGGTACAATTGGTTTAGAGTAATAAACCACTGACTCAACACCTTCAATAGTTGCTACTATTCGCTGCTTATCCAGTCGCTTTATTGTAAGCGCTTTAAACACGTTTATCTCTCCGATAAATCGAGCAACAAATAGGTTTTTTGGTTCTTCGTAAATTTCTTTTGGAGTTCCGTCTTGCTCAATTACGCCGTCTTTCATGACAATTATTCGGTCGGACATCGAAAGCGCTTCTTCCTGATCATGAGTAACGAAAACAAAGGTGATACCTAATTTCCTCTGGAGTTGCTTTAACTCAATTTGCATCTGTTTACGTAATTTATAATCTAATGCTGAAAGAGATTCATCGAGTAAAAGAACTTTAGGCTTGTTAACGACAGCCCGGGCTATAGCAATTCGCTGTTGCTGACCACCAGATAATTGATGTGGTTTACGTTGCGCCATATCTTCCAACCGAACCATGCGAAGTGCTTCTAAAACACGAGGTTCAATGTCATCAGCGTGAACTTTTTGCATTTTTAAACCAAATGCGACATTCTCGAACACAGTCATATGGGGAAACAGAGCATAACTTTGGAAGACAGTATTTACAGGTCTATTTTCCGGTGGCGTAGATGTGACATTGTCACTTGCAATTAAAATAGTACCGGTTTCTACTTGTTCAAAACCTGCAATCATCCTGAGTACGGTAGTTTTGCCACAGCCTGAAGGGCCGAGTATGGTGAGAAATTCACCATGATTAACCGTTAAATCAAGATTACGTATTATCTCTTTTCCATCAAAACTTTTTGAAATACCTGACAATGTAACGACTGGTTTTTCAATTGAAGATATCTGACTCAACTTATGCAAACCTCCAGATCCACACCATAATTAGACTAATTATTAAACGAACCGAATAATAATCTGAGATGTAGCTAAATTAAAGTGTTTTAAGTAGATTAGACGATTTATTTCTAACATCGGTAAAGTGTTAGACTATTTAAGAGAAGGATTAGACAAAGATGTTACCAACATTGGCTCAAATGGGTGATAAGGTTTCAAGATCGTTTGTTAATTCAGTATACTATGGCAAATTTTGGAATTTAGAGTTGATTATGATTCCTAATGAACTTGTGCATCGAATCAAGCTCGGAACTAAGTATGAATAAGAAGATAGAGAAAGATTTTGTTTTAGGTGGCTCGATAGAAAAAGCATTATCGGGAAATTATGAAATGAGCGTTGTTGCCGTTCTACTAGAGGCATGGAAATACACGATCAAAAACTTCATATCATTTACGCCATCAATTATTGTGCTTCTTATAGTGCAATTGGTCATTTTTTATATTGCTATGCAGCTCCAGATTGGCGACCCACTGCTGGTTCTTGATATGTTTCAAAACCCAGAACTGATCAATCAGGGGATTTTTGAAGCTATATTTATTGCGAATTTTAGCTATGAGGTTATCTCTGCCCCTATTTATGCGGGAGTGGCTCTAATGGCGATGAGTCATACTGCAGGGCTATTGACTAAACCGCATCATATTCTAAAAGGACTGCAGTTTACTGTTCCTGTCATAATTGCCACCTTGTTTAGTCTAATTATTCAAGGGGTTGGTGGCATGCTTTTCCCTCTTGTTTCAATGTATTTAACGGTCGCATTTAGCAATTCAACACTACTTATCTGTGAAAAGCGAGTCTCACCCATTAAGTCTTTATGGCTTTCATTGAGAGCAGTTAACAAAAAACTGATACCAATCATTGGCATCTACATTGTATTAATGTTGATGCTGTTTTTTGCCGCTATATTCTACGGTTTTCTGCTAATTATTGTTTTACCTTTTATATTCCATGTTAAAGGGATCATCTACCGAAATATGTTCGGCGTAACATTACGCATCATTGCAAGTGATGAGCAAAACAGAAGAGATGAGGACTCGAACGACGGCGAAACTTTCGAAGATGCGAATGCTTCCAACGATAACAATAGCGCCGAAGACAATAATGACTCCGAAAGTAATAATGGCTCTAAAGGCAAGAACAGTTCTGATGATAACAAAGGCTCAAATACATTCGATGCATAAGTTATTAAAAATCGGTGGCGTAGCAGCCCTCATTGCAATGCTGGTTGCGCCGTTTGTGACTGAAAAACAACCTGTCATTGAACCTGTAAAACCTGTTGATCCAATCACAATGGTTAAGCCGGATTTTTCTTCGATTAAGCCCGTCAGTTTAAAGAAAGAGACCTTTTTTGATTATATGCGGCCCGGTATTGAGGCCGAAAATGCACGTATCATCAAAGAACGTCAGCGTTTAGTGAATATAAAAATGCAATTTCAATCTAGTTCAGTAGATGCAGAGAACAAAGCATACGCGAAGCGTATAGGGGAGTTGTACTTCACGACACTACCTGCCAATGGTGTTACTGAACAATGGCTTGATGAAATGCTGTTAAAAGTGAATGTGCTTCCAGAAGCTTTGGTGCTGACTCAGGCGGCAAATGAATCAGCTTGGGGGACGTCTAGATTTGCAAAAGAAGCAAATAATTACTTTGGTCAGTGGTGTTATAAAAAAGGCTGTGGTCTTGTTCCATTACAACGTAGCGAAGGCGCGGCTCATGAAGTGGCGAAGTTCTCTACAGTGTCTGCGTCGATTTACGGCTACTTTATGAACGTGAATCGAAACTCTGCTTACGCAAAATTACGCTTGATCAGAGCTAAACAAGAAGCCAATGGGAAGGACTTGCTTGATGCAGCTACTGCTACCGAACTGACAAATGGTCTGCTTAAATACTCAGAACGTGGTCAAGCTTATGTGAACGATTTGCAAACTATGATTCGAATAAATAAAAAATATTGGAAAACCAGTTAACCCTATGAAAAAAATACTATCAGGTCTGTTAGCCGGCCTAACAATGATGGCAGTTCCATCTTCAGTGGTTGCACAAGAGTACATGTTTACCTATTCAAAAATGTATTCACAGTTGAAAAATAACATAAAAGAAGGCCATGAAGATGTAAAAGTTGGTTTCTTTTTTGTAAATGCCGACACTAAAACACTGTGTAACATCGAAAAAGCGTGGATGGAAAAAGAAGAACATTATGAAGAACTGTCGGTATCTAAGACTAAAGAGTTGATTGTTCCGCTCGATGCTAATTTGAAGAATGCTAACCCTTTAGTCTTCGTACAGACACCGATGGATAAACGATGTGATTATTCAATGGTTGTAATGACCAAGGTACCTTTAGAGGGTAAGGTTTCTTATGCAGATATTGAAAAGCTTTTACCGCAAATGCAGAGCATGCTTGAAGACCTTGGTGGCATGTTTGCAAGTTGGTTTACGCCGAATGTAGAGGGGTTGACGTTGGAGTTTAATGAGGAAGCAACGGGGAATATCTTCTTTTCAAATGGAAAGTCAGTCCCTATTGAAAATGGAAAGGCGAGAGTGCTGCTTGCTGACCTGAATGACGATGGTTACATTCAACTTCCAAGCAAGACATCACGTGTATTACCTTGGTTACCTTCCGCCAAAAAGTAATATAACTTACTTAAACTGAATTCGTTGATGAAACTCTGAGTCCTGCATTTTGAGGTTACTTGAGTATATGGCTGCGGTAATGTTCAAACAATACCACAGCCATTTTGAATTATAAGTTGGTTACGTCGAGTTGAAGAGAAGGATCAAACTCAACCACTTCAGTTGACTCAACGGTTTGTTGCATCTCTTCTTTATCGAAACCGATATCACCACCATTTATTACGCCGGAATCTCGGTTGATTGCTTTAAAATCAAAAACCTCAAAATCAGCTAAATGGCTAGGAACAACATTTTGCATGGCACTAAACATTGTCTCAATGCGACCTGGAAACTGTTTGTCCCAGCCGTTAAGCATTTGTTTAATAGTTTGCCTCTGAAGATTGGGCTGGGAACCACAAAGGTTACAAGGAATAATTGGGTAGTCTCTTAAACTTGAGTATTTGATGATATCTTTTTCGCGGCAATACGCTAATGGGCGAATAACGACATGTTTGCCATCATCTGAAACTAATTTCGGTGGCATCGCTTTCATCTTTCCACCATGGAACATATTTAAGAATAACGTTTCTAAAATATCATCTCTATGATGGCCTAATGCAATCTTAGTCACTCCTAACTCGGTTGCCGTTCGATATAGGATTCCACGTCTTAACCTTGAACAAAGCGAGCAAGTTGTTTTACCTTCAGGGATTTTATCCTGAACGATGGAGTAGGTATCTTCTTCAACGATTTTATACTCAACGCCAAGTTTTTCTAAGTATTCAGGCAATATATGGCTCGGAAAGCCTGGCTGCTTCTGATCTAGGTTTACTGCTACAAGCTCAAATGAAATAGGTGCACTTTTTTGCAGACCCATTAATATTTCGAGCATGGTAAAGCTATCTTTACCACCAGATAGGCACACCATAATTCGGTCACCATCTTCGATCATATTGTAATCAGCAATAGCTTGTCCGGTATTTCGGCGTAAGCGTTTTTGCAACTTGTTTAAGGTATGTTGTTGAGCTTTAGTAGGCTCTTGGGTTTGCTCAGTCATAAAGGGCTTATCTGTTAACTACTAGAAGATTGACTGCGTATGATACGGATAATTTTTCAGGATTCCAGAAGTAAAAAAAACCTCCTAGTTTTCGCTGAGAGGTTTTTTTAATTTTACTCGTCTTAAACGCCTTGGTTTGGGTCTAGTGGGCTGACAAAACCAGCTGGTTTTAGTGCGAGAATATCACAATTAATTTTATCTATAACGTGTTCAGCAGTATTACCAATAAATACCGCAGACATACCAGTTCTGCCCGTTGTACCAAGTATTACTAATCCTGCCTCTAACTCATTAGCCACTGCCGGGATGATGTCTTCAGGCAAACCTTGCTCTACACGCGTATGCTCTTCATCCATTCCATGCTTTTGTCTGAGTGCTTTCATTTCTTTAAGATGATGACCTCTAACTGCATCGGTATAGGTAGTGGGATCAAATTCAGGTAATTCAATCGTGATATTTGCTGGCGTAACAGGATAGCAATTGACCAAGTACGGCGTAGCATCTAATCGAGCAGATAAGTTCTTTGTTTGTTCAACAATACTATCATTAAGCTCAATGTGAGTAGGATTTTCAGAACCAACGTGCACCGATGCAACGACATTGCCGTTTTCAGGCCACTCATGGTTTTTAACCAGTAATACAGGAGAAGGGGACTTTCTTAATAAATGCCAGTCTGTTGGTGTAAAAATAACCGACTCTAAGATGTCGTGTTTGCGAGTCGCTTTTATTAGTATCTCGTGCTCACCACTAAATACTTCAGCTATGATGGCTTCATATGGCCTATTGTGCCAAACCACTTTGACTTCAAAATCGATACTATCGTCAATGTAGGGCTTTGACACCTCCTTCATCCAAACTTCTCTTTGCTGTATCACTCCTTTCCTCATAGCATCTCTTTCATCCAGAGAAAGCATAGAGGTCATTTCGTAAGAGAAATCATAAATAGACAAAAAAAGGGTTACTCGACTTTTTGAAACGCTTTTTCTGGCTAGTTGAATTGCTCTGGAGAGTGCAGGCTGAGATTCGTTGTTTACATCAGCTACGACCAAAATCTTGTTATAAATACTCATAAACACTCCTTATTTATGGAGTAGAACCAAAGAGTTAATTAAATGACACTCTAAATGTAGCTTATTTGAAGCAATAATTTTAGGAAAAGAAAATTTAGGAAGGTAGAAACATGAAGTGGCTCAGTAAAGAGCCACTTTTTGAGCAGATTATTCTTCGGTAGAGATGCCCGCTAAAATTTTAAGCTCTTCGTGATCTAGGATAGTAATGTACTTTCCTTTAACACTTAAAATTTCAGACTTTTGAAAACGCCCCAATAAACGACTGATTGTCTCTACAGTCAAACCAAGGTAGTTACCAATATCGCCACGCGTCATAGTTAATCGAAATTCGCGAGGGCTAAATCCACGTTGTGAAAAGCGGGTAGAAAGATTATATAAAAAGGCGGCTAAACGCTCTTCTGCATTCTTCTTAGATAAAAGAAGAATCATGTCTTGGTCACCCTTAATTTCGCTACTCATTAATCGCATGATTTGTTGGCGAAGTTTAGGCATTTTGCCAGAAAGGTCATCTAGAATTTCGTATGGTATTTCACAAACCATAGAGGTTTCTAATGCCTGAGCAAAAGATGGATGAGCATTACCGTTAATGGCATCAAAACCGACTAAGTCGCCCGCTAGATGGAAAGCGGTAATTTGCTCATCGCCTTGTTCGGTAATTGTATAACTCTTGATCGTCCCAGAGCGAATAGCGTAGAGAGATTTTAATTCGTCTCCTGCTTTAAATAGCTCCTGACCTTTCTGAATCGGCTTTTTACGTTCGATGATCTGATCTAGTTGGTCAAGTTCAGACTCACTTAGCGTAAAGGGGATGCAGAGTTGAGAAATACTACAGTCTTGGCAGTGAATCGCACACCCGCCTGACTGAACTCTTTTAGTTGCTGGCTTTTCTGAAATCATAACTTCCAAGTCACTAATTGATATACATCAATATTTTAACACTGCTATACCCTAAAGGGTAGTTAAATAAATAAGTAATAAATCATAAAGTTAAAAACTGTTAGGTTAAAAGAGAAAATGTAGAAGCGCCAATATAGGCCCCATAAGCAATAAGGAGCAGTGCGCCTATTTGTCTAAATGCAATTGAATTCTTTAGCTTGTTAGCGTAGTTAGCACCTATACCAATTAGTAGCATTGAGGGTAGGGTTCCTGCGCCGAAAGCTAGCATGATTAAACTGCCATTTAATGCATTTCCTGATACAGCTGCCCATGTTAATGTCGAATAAACTAAACCACATGGTAACCAACCCCATAAAAAACCTAAGGGGAGTGCATGAAAGCTGCTACGCAATGGAAGCATCCTATTTGCCAAAGGTGCAATTAATCGCCAAACGTATTTACCAATTTTTTCAATATGGACGATTCCCTGCCACCATTTACCTATATATAAAGCAAGAATGACCATGACGATAGCGGATAAAAGTCTTAACCAGTTCAATATTTGATAGTTGCTAACTAAGCCAGATGCGCTAGAGATCGCGCCACCAACAATTGCCCCAGCGACAATGTAGCTGCTTAACCGACCACAGTTATAAAAAAAGGTTGTTAACAAGCGATTTGATGGTGAAACTGAAGTAATACTCATTGCTGACGCAATGCCGCCGCACATTCCTACGCAATGTGCGGACCCAAAAAAACCGATCATTAGTGCGCCAAGGAGGTCTAAGTTCATTTGCGTTTACGTCTATCTAATTCATCTTCGTCAAATAAAATATTATGACCTTGTCTTTCAAGGTCTTCAAACTGTTCACTTTTGACCGCCCAGATAAAAACCGACACGGCAACACATACTAAAAGTATGGCAATAGGAATTAAGATATAGAGACTAGCCATCTTTTTTAAGTAACCTTAATGAATTTGTAACCACTATGATAGAGCTTGCCGACATTCCGACTACCGCTATGTAAGGAGCAACATAGCCAGAAACAGCTAATGGCAATATTAATAAGTTATAGCCTAA
>ASRM01000189.1_pt1 | contig 11172 bp, 10 predicted proteins | sample 693238 | NCBI WGS metagenome assembly ASRM01 (sample SAMN02169242, study PRJNA158439) | bioreactor metagenome | isolation source: day 74 sample from continuous culture bioreactor inoculated with sediment... | place: Germany: Bremen
TTAACCGTGGCTTGTGCCGATTCAACACTCGTCACTTCCAGTGTGGATATCTCTTCTGTTTCCCCGCCGGGAACCGGCACCTCTGTACCAATGACATACACGATATCAGAGACACCAAATGTTCTAATCGCCGTTTCCTCTGCAACCTGACAAAGTCGCGCAGCGCGCTTTGCTTTTATCTCATCACCAAGCGGTATCTGGTCGTCGCTACATGCCATTGAGCAGTCTAAGTGAATTTTCTTAAATCCGGCTTTCACATACTCTTCGATCAAAACTTCAGAATTTTGCATCGCCTGCTTAGCATCTAAATGTTGCCAGGTATTCGGGCCTAAATGGTCACCACCGAAAATAACCTTATTCCGGTCAAAATCAATTTGGTCAGCAATATTAAAAACTAACTCTACAAAATCGGCTGGCGTCATTCCTGTGTAACCACCATTTTGGTCGACTTGATTGCTCGTCGATTCAATTAGAATATGGCAATTATCTTTTTTTCCTTGCAACATTACGGCTTCAATAACAAGCGGGTGTGCACTACAGGCCGAATAAATGCCAATAGCTCTCCCTGACTTGTGAGCTTTCACAAGATCTAATAAATATTTCAAAATGTTTTCCCAGATTTAAACTACGATTACTTTCACACCTAAAGATATTACTGATTTTTTAAACTCACTATTTATTCCAGAATCAGTAATTAATATATCTATATCGTTAATATTACAAATTGAACAATAACTTTTTTTATTTAGTTTAGAAGAGTCCGCCACCACAATTATTTCATTAGAAACTTGGCACATTTCACGATTAACCCTTGCCTCATTCTCTATATTTGTAGTAACTCCAAAATGTAAATCAAGACCATCAGCCCCAAGAAATAATTTATTAAAGCGATAGTTCTGTATATGAGTTTGTGGTTGAGAGGTACTTATTGCTCCACTTGCCTTATTTAAATGGCCACCTAGAATAATTACTTCACCTGTTGGATTTTTAGATAGCTCATAGGCGATATTAATCGAGTTAGTTAACGTTACTACGTTAGACCTTTTCTTTAGCTCTTTCGCTAAATACTCTATTGTCGAACCGCCATCTAAAATTATCGCTTCACCATCCGAAATTAACTGCAGCGCAGATTCCGCTAAGGCTTTCTTAATGTCTCTGTTTATGACTTTCTTTTGTTTAATGGTAATTTCGTTGGTGAAATTTTCTTTTAAGATGGCACCACCATGACACCTTTGTATTTCCTGAAATTCAGACTCAATGAGATTCAGGTCATTTCTGATAGTAACTAAAGACACCTTATATAAATCGGACAACTCCTCTACAAACGCAGAACCACTATGTCTTATCGATTTTACAATCTCTTGTCTTCTCTGCGCTGTTGCTACCATTCTACAGGCCCTTCATTGTCTTCTGAGTGCGGTGATATTGTGTACTCTCGTTTCGATATGAGAATAATACGATAATTTATTTCGCTATATTAATGATCTATCTCACACCTTTCATTTATTAAAAATCGACTATTTTTAATGGTTACGCATGAAAAAACGCAAGGTAACGAAAGGTAATATGTCTTATGGGACTATGTATATTTCGATAAGATATATATGCCCGTTTTTCTTTAAATCTCTCTATCATCCCCAATAGGCCAAGTAACATATTGATATAGTCCTCTACGGATCACTCCTAGGTTGGTTTTCCCGCTCAATATTATTATTTTCCAACCGTAGCGAGTCTTATATCTCTAAATATCACGCTATTTTTAAATGCTTACAAATAAAAAACGAAAGGTGTCAAAGCAAATAGAAAATTAGTCTTTCTCTATTTCACAGTGACGTAGATCACACAATGAAATATTAGCCATATTTCTCACCTCAATACGGTAAGAAAAAAGACAGGCGATTATTGTTTTTATTTCAATGTAAAACTGGAAACATATATCGTTGAAGACTTAAAAAATGATACAAAACCAGCAAACTTGGATATGGTTATCGGTGTTATATGCGATAATAGCGATGTGCGAAAATCGAACTTAGGCGCTCACTATTATACAAGGGACATCTTAGTTCGGACGTATTGAAATACGGGAGACCTATTTCGGAGCTTGACCCACATGAATCAAATAGGCAACCGAGGTGACAATGTACATTCGATTTATTTCTGGCAAAGACGGTGCTGAAAAACTCGCGAATACTCATGGTATCTTTACTCAAGCAAAACTGATGCTAGATCAGGATGATGTTTACGATTATCACGCTGACATGATTCAGGAGCTATTTGATTGGTTTAACGATAACCTTCCAGTACCACCATTTGACAGTGGTAACTGGTCAAGTAACGCAGTCAGTTGGTTTAAATCTGAGGCAACACTTCATATACAGCGTGTATATGAGCTCAAACACATTCTTGATGAATATGAAATTAGCACCATAATCTTAAAAATGGATGATATTGGAAATCGTATCTATGAGGACGACTATCAAGTTGTAGGGCAATCCAATCGCTTTTAACGCTTTTCCAGACAAAAATACGATAAAGTGTACCTAATCGCTCGAGAGCTCTATTTGCTCTAAAACATATTCAACTCTATTGCCATTTTGCACTCGAAAAAACCAGATATCCTCACCAAGAAGAAACTGATAGGCATTTTCCTCACTTTCAATTTGGTGCAAACATCGAATAAAGTGCTGTAACTCATTATTATCAAGGATAGTAAAATGTCCCATAGAGTCATTTAACTCTAGGTCATTAACCACCCGAATATCTACGGCTGATTCAGGTATAAATTCAGGTAGCCAACCTCTTTCAAATAGCTTGTCATCTATCGCATCTTGATAAGTAGGGTAATAAGTTTCAACATAATCCCCACAACCTACAAGTAAAACTAAAATTATAAATATAGAGAATCGCATCACCCACCCTATAATTTGAACAGCTCAAGGCCTGAAGGAACGAATACTCTTCCTAGTTCAACGTCTATTAAACCATGACCAAATTGAAAGCTCTGCACCAGAATATTACCGAAGGTAGTATTAATCATTAGACCAGATAATGCAGTTTCTATTGTCCTCTAACGCGCACTCGTTACGCAGATCGTTTAATCGTTTATCCTCTGCAGACATCTTCTCCCAATCTTGATCGGGTAGATAATTCGTATTTCTACAAGCCGTGATGCTAAGTATAAACACCACCATACATAGGGTTTTGATTTTCATCGCATCACATCTCTACTTTTTTATATTTTTCAGACAGTTTTGAATGTATATATCTATCCCAATTTTCAGCCGTTAAGTTTCCAGAGAAAGCCCGCTTACTTGACACTTTTACCTGAACCTTTGAATCATGTAGCTTAAGGATATTGACAAAGACATTTTCCCCCCAGCTAAACGCACTAATAGATCGCTGTGCTAACACATCACCTTTCTCTTTATTATCGTAAACAAGGTCCAGTTCAGAATCATTAATAACATCAATGCATTCTTGCCACAGGCTATCAAAATCAGCCTTATAATAATGAGCTGTACTTTCATCCAATGAGTCTTTAGCATCTTTTATGGTTGAACAACCAGAAACGAAAACCACGAGACAAAAGGATACAAACAGGTTTAATAATTGACGCATTAATAGATCTCAGCCATTTATATTTACAATACTTATTATAACTACGCCTTAAATAAATACTGTAAATCGGTACACCAGCTTACATCACCTTACATATTACTTACAGTGAAAGGCGTAATCAATACTCTGAGGTTTCCTGCTGACCTTACTTGTGTATAACAACGACAAAAAGTATACTTACGGCGAGTAACTTATTAATATTTACCTTCGTCGCATCAATGCTTAAAGTCGTATTTCAGCTTGCCTGGCCTACATTATTGGTGATAGTAAGTTTTATCTTTTTATAGGGTTTACATGTCCAAACGTATGTCTAAAGAAGCGAGAAGAGAGCAACTTCTATCTGTCGCTATCTCGATACTTAAGGAACACGGCGCAGAAGCATTGACACTCGCCACCGTTGCGGAGCAAGCTGGTGTTACAAAGCCTATTGCATACAATCATTTTGAAAGTAAGGAAAACTTACTGACACAAATCTATCAAAATATTGATAATCGGTTAATTGAGTCTATCCAAGATGCAAAAGAAGCGAATAGCCAATCACTCTCCGATACCGTTTCTATTCTCTGCGAGTCTTATGTAGATTGTATGATGGTCAATGGAGAGATTTATGATCTCATTATTGCCGCTCTAAAGTGTTACCCAAATAACGCAGAGCTGTCTTTGCAAATTCAGGATTTTTTCGTCGGTGCCTATGCCGAACTCTTTCAGCTACCTCTTTCAGAAAACCATCAAAATCGATTAAAACTAATCGCGATAAGCGGGATCATTGAGTCCGTCGGCGAAGCGACAGTATCGGGGCAAGTACCAAGAGATATCGCGTTGCCTTATCTGAAGAAAGAAGTATTCAATATGATTACTCAGTAGCATTATACTCAACTGAACTCAAGATGCGGGACTCAGAGCGTCATCAACGAGTTCAGCTCAAGAAAGGTAACCAAAGGAGCGGCACTTCCTTTCTGAGCAATAATTTTATCACCACTCTTCCCCTCTAAATCCAACCGAGCTTTTTTAACAACTAACTTTTCAATATAGATCTCCTCTTAAATATCATCGGCATGATTTAAATCAATGAACAAACAATAAACTGATTAACCAGACATTGATATTCCCCTTTCATCATATAAATACAACTTAAATCACAAAAGCCATAACTTACCAATGGTAATATCCACAAAAATCACATGTTACTAATGGTAAGTTATCGACTTTAAATAACTATCGCCATTGGCAACCTTATTTTAACCAAAATTTACCAATGGCAACTTTCCTTCAACGAAACTCAATAAATAATATTGGCGTATCAACAGCTTTTTATTTTTTGTATTCTCGTTGATAAACATTGCCATAACGTAAATATCTAATTGAAGGTTTACTATGGAACAATCTTCTATATGGCTCAATATGTTGTCTAATCAATCTATTGTGTCATGGTTATTGATCGCCAGTGTCTTAGGTGTTGTGCTGATTATGAGCCTATTTGTCTTAATCAATGGCACCTCAAAACTAGACAATGGATTCAGTGGCAACCTTATTCAACGCTGGTCTATTCAAAGTGTAGTAGTTCATTGGTTAGGCGCTATTCCTTGTCTGATTTTAATATTATCTGGCATGATAATCGGTGCTGGAAAAGTACTCTTCGAACCAGGAAGTGGTATTTGGGCGTCCTCCGTTAAATTAGCATCAACTCTCCATGAATTAGCCATATTTCCATTTATAGCGGGTGCTTTCATCATGATTATTATGTGGTGGAAAAAACAAGTATTTAGAAAATACGATATTGACTGGTTTAAAAAAGCGGGCGGTTACATTAATTTTGGTGTTAAACAGCACCCAGAAGCTGGCTTCGCCAACGGAGGAGAAAAACTTTGGTTTTGGGTGTTTACTCTTAATTTTATCATTCTATCGGCTACTGGCCTCATGTTGTTCTTTCCTGAAATAGCACCATCCCATGAAAATGCCCCTCTTGTTATATCCCTGCATATTATATCCGCGTTGGTTCTTGGCGCATTCGCCGTCGTTCATATCTTTATGGCAACGGTAATTTCCGAAGGTGGCCTTAGTAACATGATTAGCGGGAAGTGCGATGAAAACTGGGCAAAGCAGCACCACAATCGCTGGTACAAAACACTAAACGAAGAAGAACAATAAGGCATAATTAAATGGATAGACGTAAAGCGATTAAGCTACTTGCTGGAGGGACTACGGTATCACTGGTATCAGCCTCCCCCGTCATTGCATCAGTAATAGCCAGCGACTCTGAAAAAGAGAATAAACGCCTCGCGATGGCGATCGACCTGCGTCGGTGTAACGGCTGTAAAGCTTGTGTGACTGCATGCAGTCATGAAAATGGGACGAAACCCAACGAAAACCGAACTCAGGTGCTTCAAAGCAACACTCAAATCAATGGCAAAGAGTACGTACTTAATTTACCGCTACTTTGTAATCAGTGCGACAACCCAGTATGTACCAAAGTATGTCCAACCGGAGCCACTTTTAAACGAGAAGAAGACGGTATTGTTGTTGTGGACTCAACCGGTTGTATCAACTGCGATTTCTGTGTCTACACCTGCCCCTATGAGGGTGTACGTTTCAGTAACAGCAAAACTGGCACCGTGGATAAGTGCAACTTTTGTATTCAGAGAACCTCACAAGGGTTCCTTCCCGCCTGCGTTGAAACTTGCACTGGTGGCGCGCGTGTCTTCGGCGATCTTAATGATTCTGACAGTGATATCTCCAAGTTACTGAAGAAACACCCAGCGTTAGTTCTGCAGTCTGACAAAGACACGCAACCCAACGTTTACTACATCGGCTTAACGGATACAGAAAGTGATCAGCCGTATAACCTAAATTCAGACCTCACATGGCAGCGTTAATTATGGATCGTAGACAATTTTTAAAATCAGGTGCCGCCGCAACCATCACTGGCGGAATGACAAATGTCGCAAGGGCGGCCACAAGCACAAAAACTCAAGACATCCGCCGGTATGCGCCATTGAGTGCTGAACCTGAGTTCATCCTTGGCCGCGATAACAAACTCATCAACAACCCAAAGCAGCGTTTCGCCTTTACCAAGTGTTTTGGTTGCTACAACGTTTGTGGTGCCCGCATACGTATTGATAACGAAACCGATAAAATCTTGCGTGTCTGTGGTAACCCATATGCCCTGTCCACTCAATCTGGCAACCCTGTTGCGATGGATATTCCGCCTCAAGAAGCAATGTTACAACTCGTCGGTGAACAAGGTAATGAAAACCGGGCCACACTTTGTGGTAGAGGAAACGCGGTACCAGATGCCATTACAGATTCACGCCGTGTCACTCAATGTTTAAAGCGAGTAGGAAAACGCGGCGAAAACCGCTGGAAATCCATCTCTTATGAGCAATTAGTGAAAGAAACTGTTGAAGGAGGGGATCTGTTTGGTGAAGGTCACGTTGAAGGTTTAGCAGACATCTACGATGACAAAACAGTCGCCAACGCCGCCTACCCTGATTTTGGCCCGAAGAAAAACCAACTATTGATGACAGGTTGCTCTGAAGACCCCGCTCGCTGGGGATTTTTCAAACGTTTCTCTGAAGCCTCTTGGGGCACACCGAACCTAGGCAATAAAGATTCCTATTGTGGCCACCAGCAAGTTGCAGGTTGCGCGTTAGGTGTAGAAGACGGAGCCAATAGTGGCGCTCTGCCTACGACAGATTTCGAGCATTGTGAATTCGCTATTTTTATCGGAACAAATCCGGGGCTTAGCGGAATAAGCTTAAACTCAGCGTCAAAGCGCTTGGCCGATGCCCGTACGCAAAACTCTAATTTCAGATATGTTGTTATTGACCCGATTTTGCGGTCGCTCACCACATCATCTGCACCAGAATCTTGCGAATGGGTTCCAATTCGCTCTGGTGGTGATACCGCATTGATGCACGCCATGATGCAATACATCATCAACAACAAACGCTATAACGAAGCGTATCTGGCCTCATGCAGTCAGGAAGGTGCTAGCAAGGTAGATGAAATCAACTACACCAACGCACCCTATTTGGTTGTTACCGATAAGAAACACCCTCTGTATCGAAAATTTCTGACAGCAGAAAACTGCGGCATAGGTGATGCGGATACTAAAATGGTTATTGATGCGAATAGCCAACAACTTACCACATCAGACAGCTCAGAACCGTGTGACATCAAGTTCTCAGGTCAGGTCACAACCCAGAATGGACAAAATATTCAGGTGGAAACTGCGTTTTCATTGCTTGCAAAGCGTGTCAATGAACACACTTTGTCTGACTACTCTGCCGAGTGTCAGATCCCTGAATCCAAGATAATGGAACTCGCCAAAGAGTTTAGTTCACATGGTCGCCGTGTTTCTATCGAGACCAATACTGGTTGCAACGCCAGCGATGGCGGACAGTTTGCTTTTGCTATGATAATGCTCGCGACATTAATGGGAGCACATAATGCGAAGGGCGGGATGCTGCACACTGGCAGTATGGGCTTTGAAAACACCTCTCCGCTCTACGATATGATGGCCTTTGAACATGCACATCTTAGCGGATTTAACGCCGAGCGCTCTGGTGATTATCGACAAAGTAATGAGTACAAAGAAAAAGTAGCAAAGGGCATCAACCCATTTCCGTCAGAGTTACCGTGGAATGAAACCTATATTCAGGACAATGCAGGCGAACTACTCATTGCTCATGCCAACGGTAACCCGTTTAAATTTAAGGCCTGGATTGCATGGGCAAATAACCCGCTTTATGCCTGCTCTGGCTTACAAGACCAAGTGGAGGAGTCAATCCGGGATCCGAAACAACTCGGTTTGATCATTGCCGCAGATCCCTACTTCAATGAGACCAATATCAACGCAGACTATTTTGTACCGGATTTAGCTCAATACGAACAGTGGGGTGCCTCGCGCCAATGGGGAAGTGAGTTAATGGGCGATGTTGTCTCCTTCCCGATCATTACCCCAAGAACACCACTCAATGCAGAGGGCAATAGAATATGCATGGAGCAGTTCCTTATCGATGTTGCTAAAAAGATAAAACTGAATGGTTTCGGGGAAAATGCATTTAAGGATATCGCTGATAACGCAAAATCCCTTAATACACCAGAAGATTACTACATCCCAGTATTGGCGAACCTTGCACATAGTGATGAAGTCTTGCCTACCCCTACAGAAGACGACATTAAATTTACCAGTGTTGATCGAATATATCCTCAATTAAAAGAACGTTTAAAAGCTGAAGAAATTGGGCCAACTATGTTCTTGTTCACACGGGGTGGTCGTTATTACCCAGTAGACAGCCGATATGAAGGTGAATACTTTAATGAAATGATGAGGTGGGATGCACAGTTCCAGGTATACAATGAAGGCCTTGCTCATATCACCAACTTCCATTCAGGAGAGTATCTTGATGGGCTACCGGTTTATGACAAGCAAAGACTCTGGGACGGTACTGCCATACGTGATCTATGGAACGAAAATGAATATCCTTTCAACTTCTCAACGTTCAAGCATCATCTACGCAGTCCTTACTCTGTAACACTCAAAGGTATTACTGCACTTGGTGAGACCAATTTTATTCAAATGAATGAGAATGATGCTAAGAACTATGGATTGAAAACAGGGGATAAAGCACGAGTAGCCTCTCCCAAAGGGGCTTTCATTGAAGGAACCGTTCAGGCTGATGCTACCGTTGCAAAAGGTTGTATCGCCGTTCCATTAGGATTTGGTCATACGGCTTTTGGAGCAAGTGATATCACTATCGACGATAACACTCTACCCGGGCTGCCGGAAAGAAGTGGGGGTATGGCCGTAAATACCTTTAATGCTGTCGATCCAACCCGAAAAGGCGCGAGCTTGTACAGAGATGTCACGTTTGGCTCGACCGCCAGACATGGTACTCCGGTAAGAATTGAAAAAGTGTAATTAGTTAAAATACATCCAGCCAAAATATAAAGGGCGATACCATTTCTGATATCGCCCTGTATGTCACATCACTTTACAACCGCTATAACAATATAGAGTATCCCCATAAACGATATTGAAAATTGAAGCCTTAAGGTAATACAACAAACCTTTGAATTTTTTTGACTAGCTATTTTAACGGTAGCCATTCGGCATCTTACCGTTCATTGTGCCGCTCATATCGATATTCCATGAATAATAACGCCACTGAACCAATCACTTGAAGAGCCTATCGAATCAATCAACACAAATGCATTCAAGAAATCAATGATAGCATGAACGCATTAAGCAATACAATTCATAGCCAGATAAAAACCAGATAAAAAACCGACACTTAGCAAGATCAACTATACTCAAACCACTTCAAGGTACTCGTTTCATCGAAAGCATATGGATTTATATATCTCTCCTGACAATATCTGACAGTGAAGACCATTATTCTCAATATGTTCTCAAACAAACTACAAGGATATTCACATGGAACAGGTTATTGAAATGGTCTCTTTTGCTCTTAACGAAGGTGTTCAGGAGCAAGATTTTGTGAAAGCAGCAAAGCATAGCCAGACATTCATATCGTCTTTACCTGGATTTCTCTACCGTTCATTAAGCTTTAATGCGACCGAAAACACATGGACAGATATTGTATATTGGCAATCAATGTCACATGCTAAATCAGCTGGTGAACAATTTATGGAAAGTAAAGAGTGCCAACCTTTGATAGCACTTATTAATCCAGAATCTGTACTTATGCAACATCAAGATATTAAGATGGGTTGTGAATGCCAAGGATAGAATCATCGAAGTAACTAAGGATTATGGAATAAATGAGTAAATCGGAAAGATTGTTTGAGCTGTTAACACTGCTACGATCAAAGCGATATGCAGTTACCGCAGCTGAACTGGCCAGAGCAATGGAAGTCAGCGAACGGACGATCTACCGCGACATACAATCCTTAGTACTTTCCGGTGTTCCTATCGATGGAGAGGCGGGTGTTGGATACAAGCTTCGTGCTGGTTCACACTTGCCACCGCTTATGTTTAACGAAAAAGAGATGATGGCTCTTGAACTTGGAATGCGAATGGTTCGAGCTTGGTCTGACAAAGAACTGGCAGAAGCCAGTCACTCCGCTTCGCGTAAAATATTATCTGTATTACCTGATCACTTAAAACAACAACTAGAATCATTCTCTATCTTAGTACCTGACTTTCATATCCAGTCTGAAACCGCTCGATATAGCCAGGTTCTTCGCCATGCCACTGACTCTCGACAGAAGATCACCATTGAGTATATTGCTGAAAATCAGGCAACATCGCAAAGAACGCTTCAGCCATTGGGGCAGATGTTCTGGGGTAAAAACTGGACGTTAGTAGCATGGTGTGAATTGAGGAAAGCTTATCGAAATTTCCGTTTGGATAGAATAGAGAAGTTACACGTTCTTGAAGAGACCTTTACAACGAATGATTCCAAATCTCTATCTCATTATATGGCGCAGTATGCACCGCCGGAATAGGTTTATTTTCTATTAGAGTAACTCCAAAACCATTAATTAGATAAATCATCTTGCAAATATTAAACATATCTAAATAAACGT
>ASRM01000191.1_pt1 | contig 11087 bp, 8 predicted proteins | sample 693238 | NCBI WGS metagenome assembly ASRM01 (sample SAMN02169242, study PRJNA158439) | bioreactor metagenome | isolation source: day 74 sample from continuous culture bioreactor inoculated with sediment... | place: Germany: Bremen
CTGGCGCCGCAAGGTGTGAGAGTTCAAGTCTCTCCTTCCGCACCATTATTCAAAAAGCCCACATCATGTGGGCTTTTTTGTGTCTCAAGCAAAATTTTTTAATAACTAATGCCCATCTGAATAAGTCGACAATCAGAAAACGGCACAATAAAAGCGCCTTAAACAAAGAAGAAACCGCAGTAACTAGTGGATCTAATTACTACATTTCTAACTTAGATGTACGGCGTTTTAACAAGCAAAACAAGTACTTGTTATAAATCTATTTAAGACCTAATGCATACTTGAGAATTTGAGTTTTCACAGGACCTGCATTATCAGCAAGTTTCAAAGCGGCATTGCGAACCAGCTTAATTGGAGTAATGTCATTGCTAAACGTCTTATAAAAGAAGTCCATACCCGACTGCATAAGCAGGTTATCTGGTCGACGCTTTCGTTCGTATTTTGCAAGATTTGTTTCCAGGTACCACTCCTTGTTACTTAATACGTCAAGTAGCGCTGTTACATCTTTGAAGCCAAGATTCACTCCTTGCCCTGCCAATGGATTAATAGTGTGAGCAGAGTCCCCTACTAATACACAACGGTTTTTTGCATAACTCTGGGCATGCCTTCTCGTTAAGGGAAATGCTCCTGCTTGCAACACCTTAATATCACCAAGCTCAGTAGGGAAATGTGATAAAACCTGCTCTCGCAAAGCTTCATTACCCATATTAACCAGCTGTTTTATGCGTTTAGGTTTATCGTACCAAACTAATGAACCCTGATTACCCTTCAATGGTAAAAATGATCTTGGCCCAGACGGGGTAAACCACTGCCATGTAATATCTTGTTGTGGTTTCTCTGTCTCTACATTGATCAACATACAATCTTGGCGGTAGTCCCATGCGGTTACACCAATACCAGCCATAGTGCGGACTTTAGAGTTTGCTCCATCAGCACCAATGACGAGATTAGCTTGCAAAACTTTACCTGAAGCCAGAGTCACTATCGGGTTACTATCCGCGTAATCAATAGATGTTAGAGAGTCGGGGCAAAAACAGCTTAAATTTTTATATGATCCAAATTGCTCCCATAGCCCTAACTGAATTACTCGGTTTTCGACTATATATCCTAAACGATCCAGATCGAGTGATTCAGCGGAAAAACGCGTGCGACACTCATCACTTTCCCAAGTTTCCAGTCGTCGATATGGGCAATACCTCTTAGCACTCACCCCTTCCCAAGATCCTAACTCCTGTAGTAACTGAACAGAAGCCATAGATATCGCGGATACGCGAATATCCATAGGTTGAGAAACCTCAAATGGCGATGGAGCGACGCCTTCTACAATAGCAACAGATTTACCCTGTTTCGCGAGTCCAAGTGCCGTAGCAGCACCAACCATACCGCCACCAATAACGACAATATCAAATACTTCTCTATGCATCTTTACGTCTCTTTTTGCCTCAGCAGTAGCATTTTACTCAATTAACTAGCCATCTGGCTATAAATCCTAATATCCACAATTTAACAAGGGGACTTCGACGGTTAAGGAATTCATTTATGCTGACTCTAGTCAGGCGGTTTTTAAAGCAGTACAATACGCGGCTTGCTGTCATTATGGCAACACTGATAAGAGCGATTAGCGCTTAAACCGAAGAATTAATACGAGCGAATGTAAAATGAGTAAGAAACTGTTAATCAAAACTTGGGGTTGCCAGATGAACGAGTACGATTCATCGAAAATGGCGGATCTACTTAATGCCGCGAATGGTTATGAGTTGACGGAAGATCCTAATGAGGCTGATGTACTTTTACTCAATACCTGTTCAATTCGTGAAAAAGCGCAAGAAAAAGTATTTCATCAGCTTGGTCGCTGGAAAACACTTAAAGATAAAAAAGAAGGGGTGGTTATCGGAGTTGGTGGTTGCGTGGCGACTCAAGAAGGTGATCATATTCGCGAGCGTGCACCCTTTGTTGATGTCATCTTTGGCCCACAAACACTCCATCGCCTACCGGAAATGATTAAGGCATCACTAAGTGATGACGCACCAGTCATGGATATCTCTTTTCCTGAAATTGAAAAGTTCGATAATCTGCCAGAACCAAAAGCCGATGGTGCAACAGCATATGTATCCATCATGGAAGGATGCTCAAAGTATTGCACTTACTGCGTAGTACCGTATACCCGTGGTGAAGAAGTAAGCCGCCCAATGGATGATGTCCTATACGAAGTTGCCCAATTGGCGGAGCAAGGCGTTCGTGAAGTCAACCTTCTCGGACAAAATGTAAACGCCTATCGAGGCCCAACATACGATGGAGATATCTGCTCTTTTGCTGACCTTCTTCGCCTAGTTGCTTCAATTGATGGCATTGACAGATTACGCTTTACCACAAGCCACCCGTTAGAATTTACTGACGACATTATTGCTGTTTATGAAGATACGCCCGAATTAGTCAGTTTCTTACACTTACCTGTACAAAGTGGATCAGACCGTATTCTGACAATGATGAAACGGCCACATACAGCCATCGAATATAAGTCTATTATTCGAAAATTACGTAAAGCACGTCCAGATATTCAAATCAGTTCTGACTTTATTGTGGCTTTCCCCGGCGAGTCCGACAAAGATTTCCAAGATACAATGAAATTAATTAAAGACGTAGATTTCGATATGAGCTTTAGCTTCGTTTTCTCAGCACGTCCTGGCACACCTGCTGCCGATTATCCATGTGATCTTGCCGAGAGTGAAAAGAAAGCGCGTCTATACGAACTTCAGCAGCAAGTAAATAGTCAGGCAATGAGATATTCTCGTCAAATGCTTGATACCGAACAGCGTGTTCTAGTCGAAGGCCCTTCTAAAAAGAACCTTATGGAACTACGAGCACGTACGGAAAATAACCGCGTAGTTAACTTTGAAGGCTCTGCGGATTTGATTGGTCAATTTGTTGATGTGAAAATTACTGATGTCTTCACCAACTCATTACGTGGTGAGCTGGTACGTACTGAAAAACAGATGAACCTACGTGTCGCAACATCGCCAACGGCAATGATGGAAAAAACCCGTAAAGAAGATGAATTAGGCGTTGCGACATATACACCTTAGCCCATTTTTTAAAAGAAAAGCTATACTTATAAAAAGCCGTGAGTCCGGTCAGAATCGGACTCACAGTTGGCACCCTTGAGAGGCAAAATTGAGCAATAAAATCGTTACGCTAGAGATAGATCTAGAACCTTCAGATAATCACAGATTGTCTAGCCTTTGTGGCCCATTCGACGACAATATCAAACATCTAGAGCGCCGTCTGGGTGTTGAAATAAATCACCGCGGAAATGCATTTTCAATAGTAGGGAAACCACACACTGCAGCGGCAGCGTTAGATATTATCAAATCAATCTATGTAGATACTGCCCCCGTTCGCGGAACCGTCGCTGATATTGAACCAGAACAGATTCACCTTGCTATCAAAGAGTCTGGCATTCTTGAACAGTCCACAGAGTCCACTATTGATCACGGAAAAGAAGTATTCATAAAGACCAAAAAAGGGGTGATTAAACCTCGGACACCTAACCAAGCTCAATATTTGGTCAACATGGTTACCCACGATATCAGTTACGGTATCGGCCCTGCTGGTACAGGTAAAACTTACCTTGCCGTTGCAGCTGCGGTAGATGCTCTCGAACGACAAGAAATTCGCCGTATCTTACTTACTCGTCCAGCGGTTGAAGCAGGTGAAAAACTTGGTTTTTTGCCGGGAGACTTAAGCCAAAAAGTGGACCCCTATTTACGACCACTTTATGACGCCCTGTTTGAAATGTTAGGTTTTGAACGCGTTGAGAAGCTGATAGAGCGTAACGTAATCGAAGTTGCACCTTTGGCCTATATGCGCGGTCGAACCTTAAATGATGCCTTTATCATTCTTGATGAAAGTCAGAACACCACGGTAGAGCAGATGAAAATGTTCTTAACTCGTATCGGCTTTAATTCTCGAGCAGTGATCACTGGAGACGTAACTCAAATTGACTTGCCTCGTGGAGCAAAATCCGGTTTGCGTCATGCTATTGAAGTACTATCTGAAGTTGATGAGATAAGTTTTAACTTCTTTATTGCTGACGATGTTGTTCGCCATCCTGTTGTCGCCAGAATAGTGAACGCATACGAAAAATGGGAAGCCAAAGATCAAAAAGAGCGTAAAGAAGTAGAAAACCGTCGTCGTCAGGAGCGCGAATCTGCGATGATTGCAGCTCAAAACTCTGAACTCAGCAATCAGGAAATAAGCAAATAAATGGCCATTGAACTCGACTTACAAATCGCAGTAGAAGACCAACAATCGCTCCCTGCAAAACAAGACTTCCAGGCCTGGCTCAATGAAACGGTTCAGCTATTTCAAGCCGATGCAGAAGTTACTGTTCGGTTGGTGGATGAACAAGAGAGCCACCAGCTGAATCTGGAATATCGCGGCATGGATAAGCCAACGAATGTGCTCTCTTTCCCATTTGAAGCCCCTCCGGGTATAGAAATAGATTTGCTGGGTGATCTAATCATTTGCAAACAAATAGTTGAAAAAGAAGCCCTTGAACAAAATAAACAACTAAAGGCGCATTGGGCGCATATGGTTGTACATGGTGCCCTTCATCTGCTAGGTTATGATCATATAGAAGATGATGAAGCGGATGAGATGGAAAGTCTCGAAACTGAAATCATGCAAAAAATGGGCTTTACCGACCCATATATAGACGAGAAATAGTACGGGTTATGGGCTTAAGGGCTTAAGGGCTTTGGGTAATCGGTTATCGGGTATATTTTATAAATATGACTTGAAAGTCACTTTTTAACCCCAAGTAATCTAATACGGATAATGAGAATACATTCTTTATTGTTCTATGTGTGCTATCACACATTTGATAGCGTTAAACTATGAGTAAATATGAACGACGACAATGCGCCCAGTCCCGACGGGAACGGTGGTAAATCAGAAGGTCCGAGTAGAAAGTCCTTTTTAGGACGCCTAGGTAAACTCTTTCAAGCAGAGCCTCAAGATCGCCAGGAACTGGTGGATGTAATTAGAGACTCGGAAGAAAATGCTCTGATCGACCATGACACTAGAGATATGCTTGAAGGTGTTATGGAAATTGCAGAGATGCGGGTGCGAGATATAATGTTACCTCGCTCTCAAATGGTTACTGTCGAGAAGGAAAATAATCTCGACGAACTTATAGCCATTCTCACCGATGCACAACACTCCCGTTATCCAGTCATTAGTGAAGATAAAGATCATGTAGAAGGTATTCTGTTAGCGAAGGATTTACTTAAATACTTAGGTTCCGGCAGTGAACCATTCCAGATTACTGAAGTCATAAGACAGGCTGTTGTTGTTCCAGAAAGCAAGCGCGTAGACCGATTATTAAAAGAGTTTCGTGAAGAGCGGTATCACATGGCAATTGTGGTCGACGAATTTGGTGGTGTTTCTGGCCTTGTCACCATCGAAGATATACTGGAAGAGATTGTTGGTGAAATTGAAGACGAATTTGATGACGAAGAAGAAGTCGATATTCGTAAATTAAGCAAACACACCTTTGCGGTAAAAGCATTGACGACCATAGAAGAGTTTAACGAAACCTTTGGTACTCAATTTAGTGATGACGAAGTAGACACAATTGGTGGAATGGTTATGACGACATTTGGCCACTTACCTTCTCGTGGCGAAGTTATCGAGATTGAAAGCTATAGCTTTAAAGTAACCTCGGCAGACAACCGAAGAGTGGTGCAACTACAAGTAACAATACCTGATGGTGAAACCGCGACATTAATCGAAGAATAATCACATTTCACATAATTAAGATAAGATGATGCTCAAAATGACTCATCGCCTAATACGGCCAATTTTGGCCGTTTTTGTTGGCGCCTCTACTACTCTTGCTTTTGCTCCCTACTCCTTCTGGCCCTTCGCTATACTGAGCCCTGCTCTGTTTTTTCTGTTACTGCAAAAAACATCAGTAAAATCCGCTATTGTTATCGGTTTTAGTTGGGGAGTTGGACAATTCGCAACAGGAATTAGCTGGGTTCAGATCAGCATCGATAATTTTGGCGGTATGCCCAAAGTAGCCAGTTTATTTCTAATGTTCTTATTAGTCTCTTATCTTGCGATTTATCCTGCGATCTTTGCCGGCTTAGTAAATCGATATTTCCCCACCAACAATAAAACTCGATTTTTTCTCGCTATACCTGCATTTTGGCTGATAACAGACTTTGCCCGAGGGTGGATAATGACAGGCTTCCCTTGGTTACTATTGGGTTATAGCCAGATAGACGGTCCTCTAGCAGGGTTAGCACCAATGGGCGGTGTACAGCTAATTACGTTAGCGCTCTTATTAATTGCTTCTAGCTCAGTGTATGCCTTAGTAAAAAGAAAAGCCCATAGCATTGCCGCCATTATCGCTATATTTTCATGCGGCTTTGCCGTTAGCACGATAGAGTGGGTAAAGCCTAACCCTGAAAGTAAAACTAGATTCGCATTAATTCAGGGTAACATAGCTCAAGAACTAAAATGGTTGCCAAGTGAACGATGGCCAACGTTAATGAAATACCTTGATCTAAGCAGAAAAAATTGGGACGCCGATATCGTGATATGGCCAGAGGCTGCTATTCCCGCTTTAGAGCAAGAATTGCCAAGCTTTCTTCGTAATGTCGACTCAGCAGCCCGTTTGAATGAAACGGCTTTGATTACTGGCGTTGTTAGCCGAAATACCGAGGGTAAATTCTATAACAGCGTGATCACATTAGGAGACGTTCCTAGTGGCGATTACGATATGAAAAAACAACCGCGATATAATAAATCTCACCTATTACCATTTGGGGAGTTTGTGCCTTTTGAGGATATTCTCCGTCCAATCGCACCCTTTTTCAATCTACCAATGTCTTCGTTTAGTCGAGGTACTTTCGTTCAGGACAATATAGTCGCCAAAGGACGAAGCTTAGCCCCGGCACTTTGTTATGAAATCATATTTGGTGATCAGGTTCGCCAAAACGTTACCCAAGAAACTGATTTTATCTTAACCCTGTCAAACGATGCATGGTTTGGTGATTCCATTGGGCCATTGCAGCACATGGAAATTGCCAGAATGAGAGCCCTGGAACTTGGTAAACCCCTGATACGCGCTACAAATAACGGAGTTACTGGCATCTCCGACTATAAAGGAAAGGTGATTGCACAAATCCCACAGTTTAAAACCGACGTACTTACCGCTAATGTCGTTTCTACCAATGGAATGACCCCATACTATAAACTTGGAAACTGGCCTATCGTTGGGTTCCTGTTATTTTTTGTTGGTTTTTGGATATCGGAAAAAGTGAAGCGTAAAAAAATAATTTCATCTGCAAGTTCATAATACGCCTAGATGTCAGATCCTCAGGGATCTGACATCTAGCTTGATCACATCATTAAGGCTTTAAAGCAATGCGAGTAAATTCATTACAGCCGCATTTACAACATGACTCAATCACAGTTGGGTGAATATACTGCGTTTTATGACCACATTTTTCGCACACCAAATGGCCCAGGCCGATAACGTCTCCGGTTTTATATATACCCTGATGATCTAGATCCTCAAATAACTCTACCCACTCGACCTTAGTTTTATCCGTGATGTCCAGCAACGCCTGCCAGATTGAGTCGGTCACCATAATAGAAAAGGGGCTTTCCTTACTCTCTTGAAAATTGTCAGCAAACTCTTTCAAATCCGCCCGCATATAAGCAGAAATCAGAGAAAGCTCATCTTTGGTCATATCCTTGGCTGCTTGTGCAACTTCACCAGAGGTTTCCAATACTTTATTTAGCTCCTCAGGGCTATGCTTGATAGTTTCGACAACCTCATTAAACTTCTCTTCATACCCATGTTTACGCTTTGGCATATTCCACCTCCGTAATATTCCGTTATTTAAAGCCATCTTATCTTTATTGTAGCTTGTTGAGCGTGCTTCCTTTAGGTATTCTATGCCGATCGATACGAATCAGATCAAACCGATCTCACAGTTTTCAAGATAACCGGATTTCATAGATGCAAGAGCAATATAACCCGCAAGAGATTGAACAAAGAGTTCAAAAGCACTGGGACGATAATAAAACCTTCGTCGTCACAGAAGATTCAAACAAAGAGAAATTCTACTGTCTTTCTATGTTTCCGTACCCAAGTGGTCGTTTGCATATGGGACACGTACGTAATTACACCATAGGTGACGTTGTTTCTCGTTTCCAGCGACTGCAAGGTAAAAATGTGATGCAGCCTATCGGCTGGGATGCGTTTGGTCTTCCTGCTGAAAATGCGGCAGTTAAAAATAAAACGGCTCCTGCTCCTTGGACTTACGAAAACATTGAGTATATGAAAAACCAGCTAAAGCTACTGGGCTTTGGTTACGACTGGACTCGAGAGTTTGCTACTTGTACTCCTGAATACTATCGATGGGAACAGGAGTTTTTCACTAAGCTTTACCAAACAGGTTTGGTTTATAAGAAAACCTCTTCGGTAAACTGGTGTCCAAATGACCAAACGGTATTGGCCAACGAGCAAGTTGAAGATGGCTGCTGCTGGCGCTGTGATACACCTGTTGAACAAAAAGAGATCCCTCAATGGTTTATCAAAATCACAGAATATGCTCAAGAGCTGCTTGACGATTTAGATAATCTTGATGGCTGGCCAGAAATGGTTAAGACCATGCAACGTAACTGGATCGGTCGCTCTGAAGGGGTTGAGCTTAAGTTTAACGTATCAGGTCAACAAGACCTTGAAGTATATACTACTCGCCCTGACACACTAATGGGAGTTACCTACGTAGGCATTGCAGCAGGTCACCCTCTAGCGACGCTTGCTGCTGAGAACAATGCTGAACTGGCTGCGTTCATTGACGAGTGTAAAAATAACAAAGTTGCTGAAGCTGAATTGGCAACAATGGAAAAGAAAGGAATGGATACAGGCCTTAAAGCCATCCATCCTTTAAATGGCCGTGAAGTGCCAATCTATGTTGCTAACTTTGTATTAATGGATTACGGAACAGGTGCTGTAATGGCTGTTCCTGCCCACGACCAACGTGACTACGAATTTGCGACAAAATATGGTTTAGATATTGTTCCTGTGATCAAGCCTGAAGATGGCGCAGAACTAGACATCTCTGAAGTAGCTTATACAGAAAAAGGCGTTCTTTTTGATTCTGGTGAGTTCGATGGTCTAAGCTTTAAAGCCGCTTTTGATGCTATTGCTGCAAAACTAGAGTCAGAAAACAAAGGCAAAAAAACCGTAAACTTCCGTCTACGTGACTGGGGCGTTTCTCGTCAGCGTTATTGGGGAGCACCAATCCCAATGGTGACAACTGAAGATGGTGAAGTACATCCGGTTGCTGCAGACCAACTGCCCGTTATTCTACCTGAAGACGTGGTAATGGATGGGGTTACTAGCCCTATTAAAGCAGATAAGAGCTGGGCAGAAACCACCTTTAACGGTGAGCCAGCTTTACGCGAAACAGATACCTTTGACACCTTTATGGAGTCTTCGTGGTATTACGCTCGTTACTGCTCGCCTCAAGCAGACGAAATGCTGGACTCTGACGCAGCAAACTATTGGTTACCTGTTGATCAGTACATTGGTGGTATTGAACACGCTTGTATGCACCTGTTGTATTCTCGTTTCTTCCACAAACTGCTTCGTGATGCTGGAATGGTAACAAGTGATGAACCTTACAAAAAATTGTTGTGTCAAGGTATGGTCTTAGCTGACGCCTACTACTACAACAACGAGAAAGGTGCCAAAGTTTGGGTTTCTCCAACAGATGTCACTATTGAACGAGATGATAAAGGTCGTATTGTTAAATCAGTAGATAGTGAAGGAAATGACGTTGTTCACACTGGCATGACTAAAATGTCAAAGTCGAAAAACAACGGCATTGATCCACAAGAAATGGTTGATAAATACGGCGCTGATACAGTTCGCCTATTTATGATGTTTGCTTCTCCAGCGGACATGACTCTGGAATGGCAAGAATCCGGCGTAGAAGGTGCTAATCGCTTCTTGAAACGAGTATGGAAACTTACTCAAGATCATGCATCTAAAGGTAAAACAGAAGCACTAGATACATCCTCGCTAAATGGCAATCAAAAAGCGCTACGCAGAGATGTACATAAGACGATTGCGAAAGTGAGTGACGATATTGAGCGTCGTCAAACCTTTAATACCGCCATCGCCGCTATCATGGAATTGATGAACAAATTGGCTAAAGCGCCACAAGAATCAACACAAGATCGTGCCATTCTTGATGAAGCACTAAAAGCCGTTGTTCGTATGCTTTACCCAATCACCCCACATATCTCATTTGAGTTATGGGAGACGCTTGGTGGCACCTCTGTAGATACTGAAACATGGCCAGTCGCTGACGATAAAGCCATGGTCGAAGACGAAAAGTTAATCGTAGTACAAGTTAACGGAAAGCTTCGCGCTAAGCTCACAGTTTCAGCAGATGCAACAAAAGAACAAGTTGAAGAACTAGGTCTTTCTGATGAACATGTTGTTAAGTTCACCGAGGGTAAAACGATCCGTAAAGTGATTTACGTTCCTGGAAAACTTCTTAACATTGTAGCAAATTAAGTGGTTACAATTTAAATCGTTGCGAACTAACCGTTTGTAATGTTGTCTTTAAACAGGGTGTCATCGCACCCTGTTTATATTTATCTAATCTTTGTTTGCCTTACTTTTATAAATAAGCATGACAAGAATTAGATAAATAGATACTCAATCGACCAGAGAGTTACTTTGTGAAACGTTTTATCACCAAATCCATAATTAAAACAACAAGTTTACTATTTATTGTAACCACGTTATCTGCTTGCGGGTTTCATCTACGCGGGGTATCCCTCGTTCCTGAAGATCTCGCTCAGGTATCTTTAACCAGCTTCGATCAGTATGGTCAGCTAACCCGTAATATTGATGCGCAGTTAAGGCTTCACAATATAAAGGTCGTTCCACCTTCCGAGACTGTGCCCAACATTCATCTTATAAGAGAAGGTGTGGGTGAGCGAACGCTGTCTCTATACCAAAACAGCCGCGCCGCCGAGAAAGGACTGAC
>ASRM01000193.1_pt1 | contig 11025 bp, 7 predicted proteins | sample 693238 | NCBI WGS metagenome assembly ASRM01 (sample SAMN02169242, study PRJNA158439) | bioreactor metagenome | isolation source: day 74 sample from continuous culture bioreactor inoculated with sediment... | place: Germany: Bremen
CGTGATTCGGCAAGGCGCAAGTTTCATGGACATTCTTGCCAATGCAGGCGGCCCCACTCGCTTTGCCGAATCACGCCAAATTCGGGTGATTAAAAGTAACGGTCAGGTGATAAAGTTTGACTTAACGGCCTATACCGAAGGCCTTGACCGAACTGCAGTACCAGATATCAACCCTGGTGATGCTATTTTCGTCCCGGAAAAAACCGACATGAACGAAAAGTCCTGGTTAAAAGTCGCACCAGACCGCGCCGTCAAGGTCATCGGTGAAGTAGTTCGTCCCGGGCGCGTCGAATGGTCTGATGAAATGGATTTGATGGATCTTCTCGCTCATGTAGGTGGTCCAACGCGACGAGCTGACACCACGAGAATCGAAGTCGTTAGTGCCAGCCAGAATAATAAATCGAATAAGATGCGTCTGTTTGATTTGGATGCGTTTATCAAGCGCGGCGCCCCTCACTCTGAATTGCCTGACATTTCTGCAGGTGCCATAGTGCGAGTACACGACTTACCTCAAGACCCTTCAGACAATAAGTCTCAGTGGGTAAGACAGAGTTCTGACAGTTCTATATACGTGTTTGGTCAGGTTAATGCCCCCGGCCGATATCGGTTTACCAATGAAATGCACTTTCTGGACATATTATCTGCTGCCGACGGCCCAACCCAAAGTGCCGATATCCACAACATTCGGATCACCCATAGGGATAAACGCTATTCAAGAGTCAGTAAACTGAATTTGTCTCTCTACTTTGAAACCGGTGATGAGTCCCTGCTACCGAAAGTCACCACTGGAGACACCATTTATATTCCAGAGAAAGATCGTAACTGGCTGGAACGACCAAAAGAGTCCACCGTGCGTATCTTTGGTGCGGTAAACAAACCAGGCCGTTATGCGTTTAACGATACCATGACCATTCTTGACCTGCTTGCAGAGGCTGGTGGTCCCAGTGACTCAGCCTATCTGGAAAAAATCAGTGTGGTAAACATGTCTTGTTGCCAAAACCAAGCTCGTACCTTTGACCTTATTGAGTTCAGTAAAACCGCCAGTGTATTTAATCTTCCGGTAATTCGGGCTGGCGATACTATCTATATCCCTGACCGAAGAGACAGCATCGCCGAGCAACTGAGGGTGGGATTAAAAGACATACTTCAACTTGCGACTACCATCGTTTTATTAGGAGCCATTTGATTATGATCCCTGCGACTCATGCCGAAATAGAACAAGTCTACATTGCTGCTGAACTTGCGGGCTGCAAATCAATTTGCATTACCTCATGTCAGTCGGGAGAAGGTGTAACAACACTGGCAATGGCTTTAACGGAACGTTACCTGCTTGCCGGGTATAGAGTGATGTTTTTAGATCTTAATCTAAATCATCCTAGCTTTCGTGAACTTGAACTGTTTGATGCCGACGAGGAACAATGGATAGAACACACCTCCTCCATGCGCTGTTTTACTGGGTTGCCCTCACCAACAAACTCTCAAACTAAATTGGCTTATAAAAACCCAAACAGTCTTAAGTTACAGATCAAACACTGGTTAGAAACATACGACCGAATTGTTATCGATACATCTCCCCTGCTCAATATAAACAGAGGCAACATACCTGCCCAAATCGTTGCTAGTGCCTGCGACTACGCTGTGTTATCCGTTTTGAGTTGTGCCACGACCAAGCATCAAATAACCAAAGCCATAACAATGCTATCTGAGGATCATATCCAGATTCTAGGCACGGTATTAAACTCTCGCGATCAACCCTCCTTGCCAGAGGAACTATGCAGGCAGGTAAACCGGCTTATTTTTCTTCCTGCGACATGGCGTAGATACATTAAATATCGGATCAAACAAAATCGCTTTTTGTCGATCCCCATATAAATCAGACTCAACGCGAACCTGCACTGACATTTTTTAAAAATACACTATTATTAAATAATACAAGCTGTTGATAAAACAGCGAATAATAAGGAACTGAATATTATGCTACGACTCATCACCCTAATAGCGATTCTGTTTAGCGGCATTTCTTCACCAGTATTAGCACAAAGCTACACCTTTAGTATTGTTCCGCAACAATCCGCCAGCCGCCTTGCAAAGCAGTGGAACCCCATCATGCAGGCGCTGAGTAAAGAAACTGGTCATGAGTTTATATTTACTACCGCCACTAATATTCCTACCTTCGAGGAAAGACTGGAAAAAGGAGAGTACAGTTTCGCCTACATGAATCCATACCACTTTGTCGTCTTCAATGAATCGCCCGGTTATCAGGCTTTAGTCAAAGCCAAGGACAAAAAAATCAAAGGCATTATTGTGGTACGTAAAGACAGCGGCATAACCAAACTAGAACAGCTCAATGACGCGCAACTCGCCTTTCCTGCGCCTGCGGCTTTTGCTGCGAGTATATTGCCTCAGGCTCACCTGAAAAATAACAGCGTAATTTATACACCTAAATACGTCTCTTCACACGATTCCGTATACCTTTCAGTGTCCAAAGGTTTTTTCCCCGCAGGCGGCGGTGTAATGCGCACCTTTAATGCCATGGATCCTAAGGTAAAAGCTCAACTAAACCCAATTTGGACCACAAATGGTTATACGCCACATGCTATCGCAGCACACCCATCCATTCCGATAAAGCTCAGACAGCAGGTTCAATCTTTCTTTGTTGAACTTGCTAAAACAGAAGAGGGAAAAAATCTACTAGACCCACTCAAAATTAAGGCCTTCACTAAGGCCAGTAATCAGGACTGGGATGATGTTCGGGCACTCGATATCAATTTGATTGCGGCAGAATAGATCAAGATCATGAACTTTCGTACTAAAACCATACTTGGCATTGCTGCTATCGAGATAGTACTTCTCGTCACATTGGTATTCAGTGCGATGTCCTTTTTAGGCAACTCCAACGAAAAACAGTTATTACAACGAGCGCAAGCCACCGCCAGTATGTTTGCTCATGCCACCAAAGATGCTGTATTAGCCACCGATCTTGCAACCCTTGATGACTTGGTTATCGAACTAATGAAATTGGACGATGTAGTGTATGTCCGCGTCATTAGTTTTAATAAGGTGCTTGCCTTTGGCGGCGATCAAGATATTTTAAATAAAAACCCGGATATTGACGAGGATCTCCGCTCAATACGCGATGGTGTGTTCGATACCAAAGTAGATATCACCGGCAACGGAGACACCTATGGACAGATAGAGATTGGTTTCGCAACTTCTGCCATCAGTATTATGTTAGATCAGGCACGAAAATCTATCGTTGGTATTGCTTCTCTGGAAGTACTACTCGTTGCATTATTTTCATTTATTTTTGGCACTTACCTGACCAAAAATTTAGTTCGTCTGAAAAATGCGGCTCAAACCGTTCGAAAAACTGGCCCTGGGTTTCAAATTGATCTGAACCAAAATGATGAGTTGGGCGAAGTAGCTCAAGCGTTCAATAGCATGTCAAAAAGTCTTGAAGAAAATTACAACGAACTACAACTCGCTCGCGAAGAAGCAGAGCATGCAAATGATTCCAAAAGTCGCTTTCTTGCTTCTATGTCACATGAAATCCGTACACCGATGAATGGTGTGCTTGGGCTTCTCTCTTCACTGGATCAAACGACTTTAGACCCAGAGCAAAGAAATTTAGTCGAAACCGCGACAGAGTCAGGAAATATGTTGCTCTCCTTAATCAACAACATCCTTGATTTTTCCAGAATGGAAGCCAACAACCTAACGATAGAACGAAAAGCTTTCATTATTAAAAACACCATTTACTCGATAACCGACAGCTTTGAACCGCTTGCACGGCTAAAAGGAATTACGTTCCAAATAAAAGCCAATAACCTGCCTGCTTACATTTATGGAGATGAGACTCGTTACAAGCAAGTATTGTTAAATCTAATCGGCAACGCAATAAAGTTCACCAATAAAGGAACAGTAAAGGTCGAACTAGACAGTAAATCACTATCAAATAATCAGATCGAAATTAGCTGCAAAATCACCGATACCGGTATCGGAATCGATTCCGAAATTATCCCGTACCTATTCGACGAATTCACCATGGCAGACCACTCCTTTTCTCGCACCTACGAAGGCTCTGGCTTGGGATTGGCTATATGCAAACGCTTGGTCAGCCTAATGGACGGTAATATTAAAGTGGAAAGTGTCGTGGGCTTAGGTAGCTGTTTTAGTTTTAGTATTCCATTCGACATAGCCGAGAAAGCCTCTTTTATTCAACAGCAAAACGTACCTCAAACCTTAAACCCAGCTTGCGCACATATCAGAGTACTTGTCGCAGAAGACAACAAAGCCAACCAGCTAGTGATCCAAAATTTGTTTAAGCATATAGGCCTGAAAATAGACATCGCCAATAATGGCATACAAGCAGTAGAGATGGTCAAACATAGATCTTACGATATCGTGTTCATGGATATTTCCATGCCGGAAATGGATGGGCTTGAAGCCTGTGAAAATATCCGTTCAATGGAACTACCTAGCAAAGCAAACATACCTATTATTGCATTTACCGCACATGCTTTAACCGGTGATAAAGAAAAATTTTTGAAAGCAGGAATGTCCGATTACTTATCCAAACCGGTCAATTTATCTCACCTGATCAACACATTAAATAAATACATAGCCAAACAAGATTGTGAAGAAATTCAGCTATGTTCAGCATACCCTAACCAACAAAAAAAAGTAGAGGCAGAAGCTATGCCAACTAAAAACGAACAACCAAAGGATCGTTTGGTAGACGAAGATATACTAATTCAGATGGTAAGAGATACCAGTGCCGAAGTGATGCCAACGCTGATTGACCACTATATCACTGAAGCCAATATGCATAAGGGAAAGATAGAAGTAGCCAAAGACAACAAAAATTTCGAACAACTAAAATTTGAGGTGCACACCCTCAGCTCCTCCTCTATGGCATTGGGTAACGTAGCCTTATCGAAGTTGGCAAAAAATGTAGAGAAAAGTTGCATGGCTGAAGAATACGAACTCGCGATCGTCTTGGCTGAAAGCTTGATTCCATTAACCGAATTATCCCTGTCTGAGCTGCAAAAACGCAAAGAGAAAGGCTTTCAGGCACTATGAAATTAGGCGCATCATTCATTATTGGAGTATGCTTTAAAGTATTAAAAATATAAGGGTATTAAGTATGCAGCCGAAAGTATTACTGGTCGAAGACTCAACATCACTGGCCATTTTATACAAACAGTATGTTAAAGATGAACCTTATGAATTCTTTCACGTGGAAACGGGCAAAGAAGCAATGCAGTTCATTGAACGTTATGCCCCTCAATTGGTGATTCTTGACCTGCAATTGCCCGATATTTCTGGTCAGGATATTCTCGATTGGATTATAGAAAATGATATCCCAACTTCAGTTATTATTGCTACAGCACACGGCACCGTAGACATTGCCGTTAACCTGATACAGAGCGGCGCGTTGGATTTTTTAGAGAAACCCATACAGGCTAACCGATTAAAAACCTCGATAAAAATACATCTTAAAAATGCCAAACTAGAAAATATTGTTGAAGACCTTCAGACAAAACATGATAGATCTCGTTTTCACGGTTTTATTGGATCGAGTCTGCAGATGCAAGCGGTATATAAGATTATCGACGCCGTTGCTCCCACCAACGCCAGCGTTTTTATTAATGGCGAAAGTGGAACAGGTAAAGAGGTCTGCGCTGAAGCCATACATAAACAGAGCGATCGACGCGACAAACCCTTCGTTGCGATAAACTGCGGTGCCATTCCGCGAGACTTAATGGAAAGTGAAATTTTCGGGCATGTAAAAGGCGCTTTTACAGGCGCTACCACAGACCGTAAAGGTGCTGCTATGCAGGCACACGGTGGCACTCTGTTTCTGGATGAGCTGTGTGAGATGGAACTTGAAATGCAAAAAAAATTGCTGCGTTTTTTGCAAACGGGAACCTTTACTCCATTAGGTGACAGCAGAGAGAGGAAAGTCGATATTCGCATTATTTGTGCAACAAACCGAGACCCTTATAAAGAAGTTGAGCAAGGAAGATTCCGTGAGGATCTCTATTATCGTGTTCACGTCGTACCGATTGAAATGCCGCCTCTCAGAGATAGAGGAAAAGACATTCTCGCTTTGGCCACACATTTTTTAAAAATATACGCCAAACAGGACGGTAAAAAGTTCATTGCTATCAACCGTGAAGTTGAGAAAGTTTTCAAACATTATGCTTGGCCAGGAAATGTTCGAGAGCTACAAAACATCATTCGTAATATTGTGGTGCTTAATAATGACAAACATGTCGCAATAGAACATCTTCCACAACAATTGAAAGCAAGAAAAGAAGTCGCCAGTCCAGCTTCCCTTAAAGTCGTTCAAGCGCAAATTAGTCACTCAGATATTGCCACTATTCAATCTGAACATTCAGAGTCTACACTTGTTACAATCGAAAACAACGAAACGAATACGCCAACTGAGACAGCTGGCAACTCCACTATCAGACCGATGTGGAAAATAGAAAAAGAAGCGATTCAAAACGCTATTGATTTTTGCGAGGGTAACGTTTTAAACGCAGCCGTTTTGCTTGAACTTAGTCCTTCAACCGTCTATCGCAAGAAACAAGCATGGGAAGCAGAAGATGAGCTTGATCAAGCTTGATACCCCAGAAAAAAATGAGATATGGCTGCTGTTAGACAGCCTGCTTTTCGGCGGCATTGAAAGCCATGTGCTAGAGCTATCTAGCGCTTTGATCAATCAAAATATACCAGTACGAGTCATTTTGATTAGTGAATACCATCCACATCAAGCCATCGTCGCCCTATTATCTCAACGTAATATTCCGTTCCATTTCTTAAGCAGGTTGGCTCCAGCTGATTCGAATTCATTTTCCCGGTTAAAAACCGCTTTTACTCAACACCAACCAAAATTAGTACACGCTCATGGGTACAAAGCCAGTATTATCAGCAAAATGCTTAAAGTTATTGGCTATAAACTCAATCAGATGACAACCTTTCATGCAGGAGAGACACCAAAGGGCAAGGTTCGACTTTATGACTGGATAGATAGATACAGTGCTTTTGTCTCATCCTGTTGCTTTGCCGTAAGCCCATTAGTAGCAAACAAAGTTTTTACCCGTACTCATGTATTAAAAAACTTTGTTTCGGTTCCTGAACTGCCTTGTGAATACACCAACAACATTGCTTTTGTTGGTCGGTTAAGTCACGAAAAAGCCCCAGACCGCTTCATCAAACTGGCTAAGGTATTCAATCATCAACATTTCGATATTTATGGCTGCGGCCCTTTAGAGAAAGACTGTAAATCGCAAGCCCCGGTGAATGTGACATTTCACGGTCATAAACAGGATATGACTAAAGTTTGGTCGGAAGTAGGTTTACTCATAATCCCTTCCAGATACGAAGGGTTGCCAATGGCCGCATTGGAAGCAATGTCGCGTGGGATCCCCGTTATCGCTTCTAATGTTGGCGCTATCAATATTTTAATTTCTTCAGGAAAAAATGGCTGGGTATGTCAATCATTTAACGATTTAACCCATGCCTTAAATCACTGGCTTGAACTGAGCTCAAAAGAACAAGCACACATACGCCAACTCGCCAGAGCCACCATTAACGACAATTTTTCTCCTGAGGCCGTCCTGCCTGTCATTTTAAAACACTATACACAAGCCACATCATAACTTACTGATTTCTTTGTTTACACTGAGAGACAAAGCTTCCGTTATGATTCTCAAAATGAGAATGTGAAACCTCTACCTGACAAGCTCTTTATTTATCCATAAATATCAATAAGATAGTCACCAGCACTTATTGGCATTTGAATTGCTGTTATAGATACATTATTAATTTCAGCAAGGAGTGCCGGATGAAACTAGATTTTCAAGCACAAGAAAGCAGCGTGAATCATTGTTTAATTTTTGATCCCATCCCATTTTCAGGTGGCTCTAAAACAGCGACGAGAGAAGCCCTTTATCAGTGCTCTAATAAGCAAGTAAAATTTACCATATTAACTGCTAGCAAAGAATGTTGGGCTGACCAGAAATTTGCCGAAAAGCACTCCATCAAGATCATTGCATTTAATTGCCCCAAAACATTGCAGGTCGCCAGTACTGGTTGGCTTTTTTGGCTAAAGCAGCTCTATTACATGACTCAAATTATATGGTTGTTATTGAGAACCGATAAAATAGATATTGCTTTAGGCGCTTCTGGACCCGGAATAGATATGGCGCTCTACCTGTGCCGATTTATCTATAAATACCAGCTAGTACAACTAGTCCATGGTCCGGTTGCGTATTCACGGTCCATTGGTTATTGCCTGGTTTCTGCTGACATTCTATTTTATCTTGAAAGCAGCCGCATCGATATTATTCAGTCTATGACGCTGTATTATCACTCTAGAATACACCTTCCTATAGGCAATGAACTGGCACGGTTCAATCTCACTTGCCCTCATTATATGTCATTCGAAAATGGTATTGGCCAGCACAACTGGCCTACACCCTGTGAGTATGGACAGCCAACCGCATTCTGGGCGGCATCTCTGCTTAAATGGAAAGGGTTAGACACTCTCGTTCTGGCAGGAAAAAGGTTGAGTGAAAGAATAAAGATGAATGTTCATGTTTGTTATATACGCCCAAAAAATATCAGCTTAGCGCTATCCAAAGCACCTGCCAATATCTCTGGATTCAATTGGCATCAACAACCCGGAAATTTGGATGAAATACGTTCTCGCTGTAATATTTTTATTTCTACCAGCAAAAATGAGCCCTTTGGTCTATCTGTACTCGAAGCCCTTGCAGCAGGCATGTGTGTTCTTATCCCCAGGGATGGCGCCTACTGGGATAGACATTTAACGCATAACCTCAACTGTATAAAGTACAAAGCCGGGAGCGATGCCGCACTCTCAGAGGCTCTTTACAGGCTTATTCTGAATCCTCGAACGATTTCACGATTGGGACATTCCGCTTTAAAAATCGCTAATCAGTATCGTGCAGAAACCTGCTACCAGAAAATCGCCAGCTACTTAAATCAAGGCACGTTAAATCCTAACCATAGGGCAAAACTAAACCAAGTGAGTAACCGATGAAACTATGTATGAATTGGTACCACTCTCGCGCCATAAAACATATGCTTTTTTATGGTCTGGGATTATTCATGATGAAAGGGTTATCTCTGATAATGTTGCCATTGCTTGCCCATTCACTTTCTCAGACCGATATAGGCAAACTAGAATTACTCACTAGCGTTTCAGCATTTGCGGGTATTATCGTTGGATTATCAATGCATGAAGTCTTGTATCGGTTTGTGGGCCAATCACAAATTGACGAGAAAAAAACCTTAGCAAATCAGATCTACCTGCTTTCATTATTAATCGCCGCTTGTTTTGTACCCGTCATTTTGACTTTATGCATGTTCGCAGAAAGATACACCTCAATGTTCCAAATTAGTGAATTGGTCACACTGAGCTTGGGCCTGTCTATAGAAGGCGCGATAGGTGTCTCGCTGGCATGGTTGAGAATGCAAGACAAAGCACAGGCGTTCGTTGTGATTAGCTTATCTACCTGCGCACTGCAAGCGAGTTTGATTCTGACATTTATTTCACTCGACTTCGGCGTTATTGGAGTGTTGCTGTCTTCCGTCATTGCACATACTATCCAACTCATCGTTTTGCATCGTGTTAACCGATTTATTTGGCTGTCACTGCCAAAAATGAAGGTCACCCTTTCATACTTAAAATATAGCCTGCCCATCGCATTGTCCGGATTACTCGCTTTTGGGCTCAACGGTGCCGAAAAATGGATATTAAGTAGTAGTTCAAATTTAGAACAGTTGGCAATTTACGCTATTGCAGCTAAATTTGCTTTGGCAATGTGTATTTTGGTTCAGCCCTTTGGTATGTGGTGGATGCCTAAGCGGTTCCATTACCTAAATGAAAATGATATAAAATTTAGCCAGATTACCCATTATGGTATCGTTTGGATTGTGTTGCTCAGTTCAACCATCGTTTACGCAGCACCTATCTTTATTCAGCTTCTCCTGCCTATTAGTTATCTTTCTGCTTCTCAGTACCTCGTAGGTACGCTGGTGGTTGCCATGCTTAAAGAGATCACTGAACTCACTAACATTGGGCTGCTTTTTCGAAAAAAGACTCGGATACTTCTCTATATCAACCTGATCGCAACATTGATAGCCCTTAGTATGGCTTGGTTGCTAAGAGATTACTTAATTTGGGGAATACTGGCATCTCTGGTTGTAGCTCAGTTAATTCGTCTAATCCTTGTTACCTACATTAGCCAAGCGCTGTACCCCATTAAATACCACTATTTTTCTATTTTACTTCTGCTGAGTCTTTGCAGTATCCATTTTCTGATTTCATTTCATCTTAATAACATTGGTCTTCTGGTTTTATTCGCCTTAATAGCGCCATTCTCAATACTAGGCATAAGTTACACAACTAACCTGCTTCCAACCCCTTCATTTGGTTGGCTATCATCTTTAACAAGCAGTGAAAAAGCATCATGAACAAGCGGATAAATACGACCAATCCCCGTGACTTCTATTCCGTAAACACTATGGCTATTTTAGTTTGCCTCATCATTTGTTTGCTAATCACGGCAGTCTGGTATTTAGCGCCTCTACCTTACACTGGCATTATTTTGAGTATTGCTCCTTTGGCTATTCTCTTTGTCATTAACCAAACATTTTGGCCTGTCATTTTGTTTGTTATGTTCTCTTTTTTCCGAATTCATGAAGTTATCCCTGTTCTCTACCCACTTAAAATTCCGTTATTATTATCTGCAGGCGCATTAGCAGCACTACTCTGGCATGGTTTAATTTCCCGGCAATTAAAACCATATTGGCACCCTTCTCTTACCTGGTTGGCGCTGTTCTGGATTATGGTAATGGCTGGGGTCATATTTGCTTCCAACCGCCCAATCGCCATTGAGCAGTTCAAAGGCATATACTGGAAAATAATCGTAATGACATTGGCTATCATATGGATAGCCAATCGTGAAAGTCATCTAGCCCATATTT
>ASRM01000194.1_pt1 | contig 11005 bp, 6 predicted proteins | sample 693238 | NCBI WGS metagenome assembly ASRM01 (sample SAMN02169242, study PRJNA158439) | bioreactor metagenome | isolation source: day 74 sample from continuous culture bioreactor inoculated with sediment... | place: Germany: Bremen
CGCTTAGCTAAAGAGAAGGGCTATATGGCGGCAATGACGATCTGTAATGTTTCTGGTTCGTCTTTGGTACGTGAATCTGATTTTGCCTTCATGACCCGTGCAGGAACCGAGATTGGTGTAGCTTCGACTAAAGCCTTTACCACGCAATTAGCCGCGATGTTAATGCTGGTGACGGCGATTGGTAAATTAAACAAGAACATCGATGCAGTAAAAGAGAAAGAGATAGTACAAGCGATTCATTCGCTTCCAGTTCAGATTGAGAGCGCATTGGCGTTTGATAAAGAGATTGAAGCACTGGCAGAAGATTTTGCCGATAAACACCACACACTATTTTTAGGCCGTGGCGAGTTCTACCCAATCGCAATGGAAGCTTCGCTGAAACTAAAAGAGATCTCATATATCCATGCGGAAGCATATGCAGCAGGCGAACTGAAGCACGGCCCGTTAGCGCTGATTGACGCCGATATGCCTGTTGTTGTTGTGGCTCCAAGTAATGACTTACTGGAAAAACTGAAATCGAACGTTGAAGAAGTACGTGCTCGTGGCGGTTTGTTGTACGTCTTTGCCGATGAAAAAGCAGGCTTTGAAGCAACGGAAGGGATGAAGATCATCACCATGCCAACGGTTAACGAGATCACCGCGCCTATCTTCTATACCGTGCCTATGCAACTGCTTTCGTATCATGTTGCGTTAATCAAAGGCACTGATGTTGACCAGCCGCGTAACTTAGCAAAAGCGGTTACCGTAGAGTAAAAACATCTAAAAAATTTTAGTTATTGTCGGTAGACATTAAAGTCTGCAACTGTGACACTAAAGTTTGAAACTGTACCATTAAAGTTGAAAACTTTTTAAACCCGGTTAAACTGATTAAAAGTTGACCGGGTTTTTGTTATGGCAAAATCAAAGTACGTTTTAACTGAAAAGCAAATCATCAAGCGGATAAATGAAGGCCGAGGTGCAGGAAGACTTTCTGACTATAAGCCGTGGCTGTATGTTAATGAGGTCCCTTCGGAAGGCCGATCTCAGAGAGTCTACTCCCACCTAACGGGCCGGATTCATCATGTACTATCGGACCTTGAGTTCGCAGTCTTTCTCCTTCTAGACCATAACCCTGCCGTAACAGACATTCGTGAGCAGTTTCCACTCAACAGAGATGACACTCTCAATATTTCCAAGGAAGGTCAACTTTGGCACCCTTCGCAAGGAGGGGTAAATCTTGTCATGTCCTCTGACTTTTTGGTTAACACCGCTTCTAAAACTCAGCCCAAGTTCGCTATTCAAGCAAAATATTCCAAAGACTTAAAAGATCCGAGAACGATTGAGAAGCTAGAAATAGAACGCCGTTATTGGCAGCTAAAAAAAATCCCCTGGTTCCTCGTAACAGATAAAGAGATAGACAAAACAGTCGTATCGAATATTGAGTGGTTATACGGGGTTAAGGGGTACTTTGATGAAGTAATAACGGATGAGCTATCGCTTACTTTTGAGCATATCAGTGCTTATTTTGTTCAACACCCAGAAAGAAAAGTCGTTGATCTGTGTAAAGAGTATGACATGGCATACCAGCAAGATCTTGGTCAGTCGCTTTATGATATTCGTTTAATGTGTGCAGCAAGGCTTATAACGTTCGATATTCGTTTAGCATTTCATAGTTTGAAAGCGAAAGAAATTGCGTTTAGAAGCGTTTCTTTGTTCGGGGGGCATCGTAATGTGGCCAGTTAACGAAACTCTAGCGTTTGACGGTAAGACTTACCGCGTGCTTTTTACCGAGACAAATTACTTCTATTGGGTTGCTATTGATGAGGATAAAGGTTTACCGGAAAGAGTCGATTTTGATGAATGCCGCAACTGGGTTGATGAAGGGCGTATAGAAAAAATTCCTGACCCTTATTCATACCTTCAAGGAGAGTCTTGGACCAAAGAGTCAAATGCATATCAGAAAAGGCAGAACGACTTTGATTTGATTAAGCCTATCGTAGATGGTGAAGGAGCGTTTGACAAAAGGGTTCGAGCAAAAAGGGTTAGTCATGCGGTTGCCAATTCAAATAAAACCAAATCGACCATCTATCGTTTAGTTCGGAGATATTGGCAGCGTGGACAAATAAAAAATGCCCTAATACCAGACTACAAAAACTCAGGCGCTGCCGGAAAGAGAAGAAACTTCACAACAAATAAAGCTGGTAAGTCTAGGGTTTACGGTATCGGTAATGGCAAACAAGTCACTGAAGAAATCAGAAAACAGTTCCGAATTATTTGTGATAAATATTTGATGAATGATAAAGGGAACTCCGTTGCTTATGCACATAGGAAGTTTTCAAAAGCATATAAGTTAAAGAACCCAGATGTTGAAGAGCATGAAATTCCAACACTCCGCCAATTTAGATATTTCTACAAAACCGAGTATAGCAAGGTCACAAAGCTTACCGTTCAAACACCTCAAGGCAATTACAATAAAGATGTTAGGCCACTACATGGAACTGCAACCGAGCAAGCTTTAGGCCCAGGTAGTCGATATGAGATTGATGCCACCATTGCAGATATTTACTTAGTAGATGATGACGATGCAGACAAGGTTATCGGCCGGCCGACGATTTATATGGTCATTGATGTTTTTAGTCGTATGGTTGCAGGTTTTTATATTGGTTTCGATAACCCTTCTTTCCCCGTTGCAATGAAAGCACTGATATGCAGCTTTAGCAGCAAAGTAGAAACTTGCGCAAAATATGGTATCGATATTTCAGAAGAACAGTGGCCATGTATAGGTATTCCCGATGTGTTGCTGGCTGATCGCGGTGAATTGATGAGCCACCAAGCAAATTATTTGGTTGATGCTATTGGTGTTCGTCTTGAAAGTGCTCCACCTCGAAGAGGCGATGCTAAAGGCATTGTCGAGAGATCATTTGGCACGTTACAAGCTAAGTTCAAGCCCTATATGCCAGGTGTCGTAACTGGTAATAAGGTTAAGAAGCACGGTGAAAAAGATTATAGAGTTGAAGCTGCTGTGGCGAGATCTGACTTTGTTGAGATATTGCTTTATTCAATACTTGCTCACAACTTAAATAAACCTTTAGAAAAGTACGATCGTGCTCCTGATATGCCAGAAAGCCTTCCATCGATCCCTATTGAGCTTTGGAGGTGGGGCCTGCAGAATCGTACTGGGCGTTTACGAGCTATTGATACGGATATTGCAAAAATACTGCTGTTACCTCGTCAAAAAGTCACTGTATCTGAATTGGGCATAAAGTTATGGGGATTAACCTACACAGGAAAAGAAATTATTCAGACAGGTTGGATGCACCGTTCTTCGGAAGTATCTAGACCTAAAAAACTATTTGCAGCCTATGAGCTTGGTTCTGCTAATCACATATATCTGTTTCCTGAAGAAGGAAAAAATACATTTTGGGTTTGTGATCTTTCTAGTCGAAGTAGAGAGTTCCGTGATCTAACTTGGTATCAAGTATGGGAACGTCAAGCAGCTCAAAAGCAGATTTTAGCTGAAGCTAAGTATCAATTTACACCCGTAGAACGAGATTTTGATGATCTTCTTGAAAAGAAACTGAAGAAAGCTACAAAGAATCGTAAAACCAGTACATTGAGCAACGCGCAAAAGATAAATGACATCAAAGGCAATAAACGGAATGTTCGAGAGCAAGAGAGAAAGGAATTAGCAATACAGCCAGTTAGGGCTAAACAAGAAGAAGTCGCGCCGGTGATACCTATAAAGGGAGAGGAGGAAAGTTATCAACTGCCTGACTTCATACCGGAGCTATTTGATGATGAGGATGATAACTGATGAAGAAAAGCCAAGATCATCGTGTAGTAGCCGTCTATCAAAGTGCTACGCTCTCAGCTTATCGAAATAACCCGCTGATAGAGGCATTACCACCGATAAATAGTTTCCTAGATGACTCGATTGCTCTGAAGGGCTCGTTAAGGTGTACCGCAGAAGATATCCATCGAAATGGCATCGAAAGAGCGCATAGTATCTGTCGTGTTATTGATGATTTTTTCCAGCCCCTCAGTCAGCACATACAGCTGCATGAACGACTTTCATTGATGATACGGCGTGGCTATGTTGGAAGAAATCCCGAAACAGGTGACTGGGCAAGACATATACAAAATGGTTACGAGCGTGTTTTATCTGGTGATTTGAAGGCGATAAAGTTCACGGAAGTTAGTTCTACAGCCCAAAGCATGACATTGATTGGATGTAGCGGAAATGGTAAAACAACGGCGATCAAGCAGCTGTTGTCGTTATACCCTCAAGTTATTTACCACCCTGATAGAAATCTTGAGCAAGTCGTTTATCTAAAAATTGACTGCTCCCATGATGGATCACTGAAAGAGCTGTGCTTGAACTTCTTTCGTGCGATGGATAGAGCACTAGGGACATCCAACTACGAAAGACAATACTCGATGAGCAAAAGACCGAGTATTGAAACACTTTTAGCTGCAATGGCTCAGGTTGCAAATGCTCATGCGGTGGGCGTTCTTATTATTGATGAAATACAGCACCTTAGCCGCTCTCGCTCTGGTGGTTCTGAGAAAATGCTCAATTTCTTTGTGACATTAGTAAATACCATTGGTCTTCCTGTGATTTTGGTTGGAACACCACGAGCCCGGGAGATATTTGAGGCTGATATGAGATCTGCAAGGCGAGGTTCTGGTCTTGGAGCGATTTTTTGGGATCCAATGGAAGAAGGAAGAGAATGGAAAGCGCTCACGGATAAGTTATGGACTCTTCAATGGCTACAAAAGCGTGATGAAGTGCTGTCGGATGACATTCGTTCGCTATGGTATGACCTGAGCCAAGGTGTTCTAGATATTGTGGTTAAGCTATATGTCTTGTGTCAGTTGAGAGCGATAGCGACAAAAGTAGAAAGGATCACGCCTAAATTAATGCAACAGGTTTACGAGGATGAATTAAAACCTGTTCATCCAATGCTAGCAGCTCTTCGCTCGGGTGATGTCGAAGAAATGATTAAGTTTTCAGATCTTAAACTAAGCAACACTGATAAAAGGTTGCTTGAGCTGCAAAAACAGGTAGCAACAACTGTTCAGCAGACACCGGAGGAGTTTGCATATCAACAGCTCAGAACCGATGAAGAGCGGCGTGTATATATGGCCTTAAAAGATGAGTTTGATTCAACGTTTTTGGCTCCTGTAATACGACAGCTATTTGATCTACATCCTGATTTGACGTGGATCAGCTTACTGCCACTGGTACATGAGCAACTCATTAGCCCTGAACAGTTACAATCTAAAAAAGAGGCTAAGCCAAGTAGGGGCAAGAGGGCATCCTCAATTAAACAGACGCAATGGCATACCCTTGATAGTGAGGATTTGAGGTTTGTTCACTCTCAATCTGATTCTGATAGCGAAGTGTACACCGCAATGTCAAAGTCGGGTTTGATTTTAGACATTCAGTCATTGCTAGAAAAGGTGGTTTAATATTGCGTTGCTTCCCTGTGCCATACCCAGATGAATTAATCTATAGCTTGGTAGCTAGAGCTGGAATTCGCAGTGCGATAACAAGCTCTAAACAGCTACTAAGTGAAGTGTTTGGTGACAGAAAAGTGATTGCGACAATTGATCTGCCTAGTCATTTATCGTCGATATCAGAGCTGCTAATTAACACGGGACGATTTGACGTCCAACAGCTTATTTACGAACATACAATGTTCCCGATTTACGCTCCTTTTATTGATGAAAGCATCAGGCTTAGAGCAATGAAGCGAATGGAACATTGCTCTAAAGGTTCTGTTCATCTAATGCTAGGAGCCCCTGCTTCTATTGTAAAAGCCTCGGACAACTTTCGTGTTTGCCCTGCTTGTGTTGCGGAACAAAAGCAAAAATATGGGGAAAGTTATTGGTCGAGATTGTGGTTCTTGCCATCTTTACCATACTGCCCTGAGCATGGATTTCTGAGCCAATCAACAACCTCATACCATGACAGTAGGCACATGTACCATGTATGTGACCGAATACAATGCCAGCCCATTTTATGTGATGACCAGAATATAACAGCGAAGCGGTTTGATTACTTAGCGAGCAAAGCTAAAGAGGTAATGTGTTTACCAGCCCAAGACTCCCCGACTCAGCATCAATGGAGCCTTTTCTACAATCACCTAGCACACGACTTTGGGTGTGGAAAAGGCACTAAGCAGATTGCTCACGATAAGATTGCAGACTTAGTTGTAAGCAAGATCGTTACCCCTGAGCTAACCATTAATTCTGGTAGAGAGACTAATTGGCTTCGCACGTTATTTCGCCATCATCGTAAAGCTTTTAGCTATCTACAGCACTTAACGGTTTGGTCTGCTTTTATTCCTGAAATGTCGGCTAGTGAAATCATAAAAGAAGTAAAATCAAAAGATAAAGTGACAGTATCTCTCCCGAAGGACAATGCTCATCTTGTGCCAAATCCAAGTGAAGAAAAACGTAAGCTGTGGCGTAACTTAATAGGTAAGACCCCTATTAAGAAAGCACGCAAACTTCCAGGTGGTGGAGCACTGTATGCTTGGTTGTACCGAAATGATAGAGATTGGCTATTGGCTTTCAATCGAGACCATCAATCTCAATCGGTCGTAAGGCAGAAAAAAGTAGACTGGAGAGCAAGAGACCGATCACTAACTAAGCGGCTTGTTAGGGTTGTTGAACGATTAGATGTTGTTATTGACGGCCCTCGAAGAAGCAAAAACTTCTTACTCAAGCAGTTAGATGACTACGGTTCGGTGAGCAAAAAACTGAATTTATTACCCTTGCTATCTTTCGCTTTAAACCGCTATCAAGAGAGTATTTTTGAGTATCAAGCTCGTCGGCTTGCCATGACTGCAATCACAAAGTCACAAACAGGAGCAGGAATGAGTCGCTGGCAATTGATGCGTTCAGCAAGCCTTCCTAAAGAAAGAATACTACCGATCGTCGACGACTTGCTCAACTGGGTAGCTACAGGATCAAACATCAAATAAGGGAATTTTATGGGAGCCACGTTTTACAAGTGTGATGATGATGTACGTATAGTCCATACAGGTAAAATATTAGTACGAACAAATGATAAGTCTTACCGGCCTTTAATTGAAGTTTGGTGTTATCCACCTCAGAAGAAAAATAACTTTCATGCGACCGCATTTTCTAATGTCCCAGCTTTGTACCGAGGAAAAATAATTAATGAAAGAGGGTTATCAGAAAGCTATGCCAAACGAGGGCGTCATACATTTAGAAGTAATGAGTTCTTTCGGCACAGTACTTTGAGCGAGTTTCCCTACTCAAATTCAGCAGAGTCTTTAAAAAAGAAAGAGTCAGAGCAATATGCATTTGTATTAGATCGAGGCTCTGCCCCCAAACTGGTTATTCCTCAGCTTGAGCTAGCAAGGGTGTTATTTTATGCCAGCTCTTACTTATCGCGAGCGTCATTGATGTCCTCTCGTTTACTTATGGACTTCAAAGTCGAAGTCAACACCAAGGAGGATTATGCCAATATCGAAGTTTTGCAAACGTCAAACTTCCCTCCTTCGGCATTCAATGATTCTGCAACAAGAGCAATGTTGAGCTGGTTACTTATTGATAGCAATGCAAAGCGTTCATTTGAGTCGATTTTTAGATATTTCAACGTCGAAAAAGACCGTGATGTATATGCGGGATTTAAGCGTTGGCTATTTCACTTTGATCCTCCTCAAATGGTTGGGTGGTCTTTTGAATGCCAAGGTAGGCTTGATGCAAGTGGCAGCCACTTTCTGGTTGAAAAGATCACTGATATTGAAATTAACGCTCAAATGCCATCTACGGTCTACTTCCATAACCCTTCTTTTACGCATCCAGATGAAGGCCAAGAGCCAACTATTGGTGGAATAGGCCCTGAACCGTATGAGCGCCCAGAAGATCATGTTATCGATGATGATAGAGAAGCTTCCGATGCGAACCAAGCATTCTTGCTAGGAGAAAATACCTGCTCAGTAAGGTTTAAAAATCGCTTTTCAACGTCGAAAGCAACAACTCCCAAAAGGAGCCATCGGCCAGATAGTAGTAAAGATACCTCCAAGAAAGCTAGTGATAAGGTAAGTACCAATGAGCCTGGTAGTAATGGCGAGATACCTTCGGCAGACATGGGTGGAGGTATGCAAGATTGTACCGATCGTTCGGAGGAGTATGCTTCACGTTTTTCGGCTTTTAACATGATGGTGCAAATGCTGGAGGAAAAATACGCCTGCACAATCATTGATTCTTACACTCATGAATTAGACCAAGTCGGACGCAGTAAATGCCACTTGATTGAGTCTGGTGCAAAAAGAATGATTCGTTGTGTTGTCGTGGAGCGAAATGGCCATGTGAACTACTTACTCGAAGTTGATGTAACAGGACTAAGTAAATGGATCTCAACAAAATGTATAAGGCAGATTGATACTCGCAATTGGAAAGAACAGTTTTCTCGAATCAAGAAAGGTGTGGTGACAAAGTCTCTGGGATGGCAAACACAAGAGATGGATGCCATGTTTGGTTTCAAAAAGCATATTGGTATTTCTCACCCTAAGTCAGTAGAGGGGCACCCTACGGGGATTCCTACGGAGTCAATTTTAGATTGGGCTGGGAGAGTCTTGTCCAAATTGTAATAGATGTATCAGAATGTGGTCTTTCCAATTAACTATGCTGGTAACGAATGCCGCGCGTTATGGAATACATCTATATACAAGTAACCTTGTGCTAACCCATTTTGAAGCTCAAGAAGCAGATTTGAAAGATGAATGTATGGCTCGGTGATCTTACTTTAGCCATAAACATGTTAGGTCATACTCGTTTACGTCGGCATAACAGGCAACCAAGACTATTAAAGCAAACCACAGAATAGGATGATTTTTATCTGTAGTTTGTTTTCGTTTCACTGGACTTCATACATCTAAAATGATTCCAACCCACAAAATGTTTGTAGAAACAAAAAGTGATCTAGCAATAGGTATTGGAACAACTATCTAATTATTTCAACACTTTGAAACACTCAACATCACATTAAAGTCAAATAAAAAACCATCTATTAGATATCGAGTACATACATACTCTCCTTTTTTTTATTCAAGATGTTGATTTTTAATTATTTCACTTGGTTTTTAGGTGTTTTATTGTGCTGGTAAGTAGCATGATATATCTGAATTTTGTGATGTTTTGTGTTGTTGAACGCCATTAATATCTCTTACGAACTAAATTAATTATAAGAGATACCACTATGTCACATGATCCAGTAATCAATGCCCTACAAACCATTCGCGAGCGTAAACCCAATTTTGCACCAAAAGCCGCATTTATCTTAGGCTCAGGACTTGGTGTAATTGCTGATGAATTAACAGATAAAGTCTGTATTCCATACGAAGAACTAGATGGATTTCCAGTGAGTACTGTTCAAGGTCACTCAGGTGAGCTAGTGCTTGGAACAATGAATGGCGTAGACGTTGTATGTATGAAAGGCCGCGGTCATTATTATGAACATCAGACTATGAAGGTGATGACAACACCAGTACGTACGTTTCAGAAATTAGGTTGTGATCTTTTACTTGTAACGAACGCAGCTGGCTCGTTGCGTCCAGATCGCATCGATGTTGGATCGTTAGTCATGTTTAACGATCACATCAATACCATGCCTGACTCACCAATGACTGGCGCCAATGATGAAGAATATGGCCCAAGATTCTTCAGTTTAGCAAATGCTTACGATAAAGATTTGCGCACCAAAATGAGAGCAACTGCAGACAAGCACTCCATACACTTAAATGACGGTGTATTTGTTTCTTACACAGGTCCAAATTTTGAGACTGCTGCAGAGATTCGTATGATGCAAATCATCGGAGCTGACGTAGTTGGTATGTCAGTGGTACCAGAAGTCATTTCTGCTGCACACTGTGGCTTACCTGTCGTTGCTTTATGTGCCATCACAAATATGGCAGAAGGCTTAGGTGATGTTGAGCTATCACACGATCAAACACTAAAATGCGCCAAACTTGCTGAAGCGGATTTCATCTCTCTTATCAAAGCATTTATGGCTGAAAATTTCTAATAAGAAGGTAACTTTATGTTTGCGATCGGTTTTTTAGGGATAGCTGCTTTACTAGGTATCGGTTACGCAGCATCTACAAATAGAAAAGCAATTAAGTTACGTACTGTCGGGGCCGCTTTCTTATTGCAATTGGCGATTGGTGCATTGGTATTATATGTGCCTATGGGGCGAGTTGCACTGGAGGGAATGTCACATGGCGTGCATGCCGTTCTAGATAGTGGTAAGGAAGGCATCAACTTTTTATTTGGTAACTTAGTTAACTTCTCAGTGGATGGCATTGGCTTTGTCTTTGCTTTAAATGTGTTGCCTTTGGTGGTCTTTTTCTCCGCGCTGATCGCAGTTCTGTACCATTTAGGTGTAATGCAATATGTTATCCGCATAATTGGTGGCGCTATGGCTAAGGTTTTGGGTACATCCAAAGCCGAGTCGATGTCAGCTGTGTCCAATGTGTTTGTTGGGCAAAGTGAAGCTCCATTGGTCGTTAAGCCATACATGGCTAAAATGAGTGATTCAGAATTCTTTGCTGTGATGTGTGGTGGTATGGCATCAGTGTCTGGCACAGTTCTCGCCGGCTACGCAATGATGGGCGTACAGATGGAATACTTACTGGCCGCGTCATTCATGGCAGCTCCTGGTGGTGTTTTGTTTGCCAAGATGATCATGCCTGAAACCGAGACTCCGGAAGACACGGTAAGCAAAGAAACTAACTTCTCCGAAAAACGTGCTGAGAACGTTTTAGGTGCCGCTGGTGAAGGTGCTGCGAGTGGGCTTAAACTAGCCGTTGCCATCGGCGGCATGCTGATAGCTATGATAGGCCTAGTGGCACTGGTTAACACTGTCCTCGGTGGCGTTGGCTCGTTCGTAGGCATGGATCTATCACTGGAACTAGTCCTAGGCTGGATCTTCTCTCCGCGGCTTTGTTGCGTAATTAAATTTAGAGATAGAGCCACCCCGTTTCGCGTA
>ASRM01000195.1_pt1 | contig 10997 bp, 10 predicted proteins | sample 693238 | NCBI WGS metagenome assembly ASRM01 (sample SAMN02169242, study PRJNA158439) | bioreactor metagenome | isolation source: day 74 sample from continuous culture bioreactor inoculated with sediment... | place: Germany: Bremen
GAATTTACCATGGTGTCATGGTTGTTTTTGACCGCCGGCATCTTATTAGGGGCATGGTGGGCGTATTATGAATTGGGTTGGGGGGGCTGGTGGTTCTGGGACCCAGTAGAAAACGCATCGCTTTTACCTTGGTTAACAGCAACGGCGCTAGTACATAGTTTAATAATAAGTGCCGATAAAAATCGCTTGATTGGCTGGAGTCTGGGGCTTTCTTTTATTACTTTCTCCCTAAGTCTGTTGGGTACATTTGTCGTTCGGTCAGGCATTCTAACTTCAGTACATGCTTTTGCCGTAGATCCAACTCGGGGAGTGGTGCTCATTGTTATATTGTTGATTCTAGTATTGGCTGGGTTCGGTAGTCAGATCTATCGATCTGACGACATTCAATCTAAGCCACTTACTCATTTTGCTAGTAAATCATTTTTGTTTTTGTTAGTTAATGGTCTTTTTGTTATTGCGATGCTCACCGTGTTGCTAGGTACTTTTTACCCAATGATATTTCAAATACTAGGGCTTGGTAAAATATCAGTTGGTGCACCATATTTTAATACGTTATTCGCGCCGATTACGTTCATAGCTTTATTACTAATGAGTATTGCACCTCTGATAAGCGGTAAAAAAGATGGGTTCTCAAAACGATTTTTTATTCAGTTTATTATCTCTGTCGTCATTGGATATGCTCTTTATCGTATTCAATACGTGAAACTAGATTGGATGGTGCTACTTACATGGATACTTTCAGCGCAAGTGGTTGTATCAACCACGAGCTCATTGTTTAAGGTATCTAAATGGAATAGTAGAACCAAAATGTTGCCAATGTGGCTAGCCCATTTTGGTGTTGTTTTAGTTTGTGTTGGTGCGGCAATGAATGCTTCGCACTCATTAGAAACCAGTGATCGAATGCAGGTAGGTAGCAAAACGGAATTTGGCGATTTTACCATTTCGTTTGATGAACAAAGGCTTTACGTCGGGCCAAATTACACGTCTGAGCAAGTGTTCATGCTTGCGAATGGTAAAGACTCAATTATTCCCGAACGACGCCATTATCAGGTGCGTGTTATGAATATGACAGAGCCGGGAATTGAGAACTACTGGCACGGTGACTTATATGTAACCTTAGGTGAAAAGCTTCATGATGGCTCATTTGCTATAAGGATCCAGTATAAAGCCTATGTTCAGTGGATCTGGTTTGGAGGAGTGATCATGATATTAGGCGGGCTGCTAGGTTTTGTACTTAGGCTGATTCAAGTGCCTGAGAAAAGGAAAAATTATGCGAATGATTAAGCTTGGTTTGTTCATTGCCGTTCTTTTACTTATATTCGGGACCTTAACCTATGCTCTGCAAGATGATTCTTCTCAAAATAATACCGCGCTTTTGAATCAGCCAGTGCCGAGTTTTGGCCTAGCTGCGTTAAAGCAGAGTGATTTACAATTAGATCAAAATCTTTTTCATCGTAAAGGCTATTCATTATTAAATGTATGGGCGTCCTGGTGCGGTGTATGTAAACAGGAACATTCATTTTTACTTGAACTTAGGAACAAAGGCATTGATATCGTGGGATTAAATTATCGCGATGTTCGTAAAGATGCGTTGGCGGTATTAGATAATGATGGCGATCCATATCAAGAAGTAATATTTGACCCCAATGGGAATTTAGCTCTTGATCTTGGTGTGATCGGGACACCGGAAACTTTTTTGGTTAATAAAGATGGCATTATTATCAAAAGGATCAGTGGTGTACTTGATAATTATGTCTGGACCGAAAATTTTGCAAGCTACTTTGGAAGCTAAATGATGGGGAATATACGGATTCACTGCCTATTGCTATTAGCAGTTATGTTTTCTGTAGTTGTTCATTCAGCTGATAACCCACAGCAGTCCATTTTTTACGATAGTAATAAAGATGTCGCTATTGCAGTGGAGTTATTTGAATTTGAGTCAGAACAACAGAGACAAGAAGCTGTACAGCTGGCTAAAACATTACGCTGTCCTCAGTGTCAGAACCAAAACTTGGTCGAATCTAACTCACCAATAGCTAAAGACTTAAGGCTTAGAGTGTATAAAATGATTAAAGCAGGTCAATCTGACGAAGAAATCATTCAATACATGACACAGAGGTTTGGAGACTTCGTTCTATATGACCCAGCTTTTAACCACACTACTTATGTTTTGTGGTTTATTCCTGTGTTGCTGTTAGTTGCCGGGTTGGTATTGGCAGTTCGAGCGGTAAGCAGAAACAAAGCATCGCTTAAGTCTTGATGCTAAAAAATTATACGTATTGATAACTGCTGGTAATGTGGTAATGTAATGTTATATTATAACATCATTGTCATTAATCTATTAATAGAGTGGTATTCATCTATATGGGGTCGCATTCGATTCATCTGTTGAATAATAGAAATCTGCCCCAATATTGCGAATATCGTCTATAAATAATAAAAGTCTTGCCGAACTGTTTCTGGTTAGATGAATTTGAGTGAGTGTAGATATGGCTGAAGTCCGTGCCAGAGTAGCCTTAAAAGTGGGTTCAAAAAGTAATATTGATGCAGAAATCTTGTCCTTTCGTGGATTAAAGAGTGATAAAGAACACGTTGCTTTGGTGTTCAGGGCGGTTGATTCTCATAAAGGTGTTCCGTTAGTTAGGATGCATTCTGAGTGCCTTACGGGCGATGTATTCCATTCTTCGAGATGTGATTGTGGTGAACAATTAGAAGAAACCATTAATAAAATGGGCGAAGAGGGCGGGATTATTCTTTACCTTCGTCAAGAAGGACGAGGTATCGGTTTATATAACAAAATTGACGCTTATCGATTGCAAAGTCAGGGTATGAACACGTATGAGGCGAATAATCACCTTGGATTCGGCGATGACTTGAGAGATTTTAAAGAAGCAGCACAAATGCTAGAAGCGTTGGGTATCAAGAAGATAAAACTGATCACTAATAATCCAAAAAAAATCAATGAAATAAGAGACTATGGCATTGCGGTTCAGGAAGTGATTAATACGGCCGCGCATGTTAAGCATGGTAACGAAAGCTACCTCAAGGCAAAAGTATCACACGGTAAGCATAATTTAGATATTTAGCCCAAAACATAATTTGATGCATTCAGAAAACCTCACAAACGTGAGGTTTTTTTATGCATTATGTTGGTCAATATTCAATTTCATTTGCCATACTTGTAAGAGCAACCGAAATTGAGGGCACTATTTTGTATCGATTGTTGATGGTTCTATTTTATGCTCTTTTATCATTACCAGTGTTTGCGCTGGAAGATTTTTATCGCTTAAAGTGGCTAGAAACTAATTCTACCTTGGTTAACGAACTAGCGCATCCAGATCAATTGACTACGCTGTACCGTGAAAATCAATATCAAGTGATTTGGTACGATAAAGAATCGATAGATACATTTGAAACCTACCTGGCATTACTGCACTTCTCCGAACTGAGTCCCTATTTCTCAATACGATATAAACGTTTAATAGAGTTAAAACAACATGCAAAAATTTACGAGTACGATCTTCTTGCTACGGACACTTTATTAACCTACCAACAGTACGTCACTTCTTCTAAAGACCACGGATTGCTCTGGTTTTACGGCAATCAGATTACCGATGTAGATGTGTTGTCAGAAAAACTGGATATGGCTTTAATAAGGCTACAAATCCAAAAGGACGATTTGGCAAAATATTTGTGGAGTATTGCACCAACTAGAACGCATTATCTCATCGTGCATCGCACTTTAAATCAATTATTGAATGCTTCACAAGACAGGCTTGAGAAATATGCACAAGTGGGTCAGAAGCGGCTAGGGGATTCGTTGCTAAATAAAAAAGTGTTAATAGCAAGATTTAGTGCAGTAGGTTTGGATACATCAAAGGTAGAAATTAAATCAAAAAACCTGGACCCGGAGCTGGTTATTGTACTTGAACAGTTCCAACGAATGCATGGTTTAAAGCCTGATGGGATCATTGGCAAAAAAACGCTTTATTGGATTAACTATCCGATAAGAGAAAGAATACGTTCATTAGCTCTAAATTTAGAGAGAAGCCGGTTGCAACCAAGCGGTCGAGACAACGTCATTTTGGTTAATTTACCTAGCTTTCAAATCAGCTATTGGTCAAAGGGCAAAGAAGTGTTTTCGTCTAAAGTCATCGTTGGTAAGAAAAAGCGAAAAACGCCATTGATTAATATAAAAATGGATTCGCTGATCTTCAACCCCTCATGGCGAGTGCCTAGGAAAATAGTAAAAGAAGATATTATCCCGGCAGTGAAGAAGGATGCTACCTATTTGGATAAAAACAATTTTAAGATCATAGAAACATGGCAGTCGGAAAAAGAAATACCATCAGACACACTTGACTGGAATAAAGTAACGCCAGAAAACTTTAGCTATCAGCTTATCCAGGCTCCAGGAATGAGAAACGCATTGGGGCAGTACAAGTTCAATACTCCAAACCCTAGAGCAATATATCTACATGATACACCCGCTAAGTATTTATTTGATGAAGCGTCAAGGGCCTATAGTTCGGGGTGCATAAGGATTCAGTATGCTGATGAGTTAGTGCAAACCGTATTGGAAACTCAAGGAATAGATGCCCCTGACAGCATAGAAATCAAAGATCAATCCGATCATAGGGTTTCACTGAAACAGAAGATACCAGTTCATATATTGTATCAAACAGCGTGGTTAGAAGAGGGTGTGGTTCAATACCGTAATGATATCTACGATTATGATAATAGGAAGCAAGATCTCGTTTTAACGATTAACTGACAAATCAAATTCAGCAGATAAAAACCTTGTTAAATCAGCTCATAACCTTAGCTAAATACTAATACAAGGTATATGTAGCACGATATATATGTTTGACTGATTAAAAACTATACGATAAATTCTTCAGCTCCTATCATCAGTCGTTGTAGTATTTATGTCATTAGATTTGTTAAACCGCCGTCAATTTCTTAAAGCCGCAACAGGAAGTTTCGCTTTAGCCACCATTTTTCCTAGTAACGCGATTGCTGCGTTAGCGGAACAAAGGAAAGTTATTACTCTTAATAATTTGCATACTGGTGAAACGTTGCAAACTTGTTATTTTGATGGAGCGAACTTTGTTGAGTCTGAGCTGGACAAGATAAACCACTTATGCCGAGATTTCCGTAGAAACGAAGTGTTTCCTTTAGATAAAGAATTACTCACTCAGCTCGATAATATCCAAACCTTATTGAAGTCGAATGCTGAGGTTCAAATAATTTCAGGTTATCGCTCTCCAGCGACCAACGAAGCATTACGTTCGAAATCGAATGGCGTTGCGAAAAAGAGCTTTCATATGCAAGGAAAAGCGCTTGATTTTCGTTTAGTCGGAGTGGACCTTAAAGACGTTCGAAAAGCTGCATTGCAGCTAAAAGCGGGTGGTGTTGGTTATTACCCTGGTAGTAACTTCGTTCATATTGATACAGGACGTGTTCGCTCCTGGTAGTACTTGTAATCTTTAACCTCCAGTGTCATAGTTTTGCCAAAATATAGTCCAACGCTGAGCAAAATAATGAGCCTGAAATACCAAATCGTTCCAGTTACCTCTTTTTCACAAAATTGTTCCATTGTATGGTGCGATGAGACAATGAAAGGAATCGTTGTCGACCCTGGCGGGGATGTCACCCAACTTGTTATGTTAATTGAAGAGCTAGGTGTTGATGTCGTTAGTCTGGCATTAACCCATGGACATCTTGATCATGTTGGTGGTACAACCCCTTTAGCTAAAAAACTTGGTACAAACGTCATCGGGCCACACAAAGCGGACAACTTTTGGTTGCAGGGCTTAGAGGGCCAGAGCCAGATGTTTGGTTTTCCGTTGACGCAGTCATTCGAGCCAGACCAATGGTTGGTTGAAGGCGATGAGATCCATTTCGGAAATCAGGCGCTGAACGTTATTCATACGCCGGGACATACGCCGGGACACGTCATTTTTTACAGTAATGAAGCAAAACTAGCTTTTGTCGGTGATGTTCTATTCTCTGGTGGTATTGGGCGTACTGACTTTCCTCAGGGTGATTTTAATACTTTGATCAACTCAATTAAGAACAAACTTTGGCCTTTAGGTAATGAAACGACGTTTGTTCCCGGTCATGGACCAACTTCCACTTTTGGTCATGAGAGAGTAAATAATCCATTTGTAGCCGATGAAATGCCGCTTTATTAATCTTAAATCTATCGAGGTAAAAAAGTATAAAAACGACAGAATTCTCAAAATAAGCTATTGATTGGTCTGATGTGTTTAATAAGTAATCAGTCTTTCGTGCTTAACTGTCATTTGGCACAAAAATTTGTTATAAAACGCGCTTTGATTTTTGCCACATTTGGCTGTGATTTAGGAAAACAACTTAATGAGACTTGCTCATAAACGTAAAGTGCAGATGAAACTGCAAAAACGTATTAAAGCTACGGTAGGTACAACATTGGCTTCAGATTCTGTTACCAATACTGTAAAAGAATCTCCAGTTAAAAAAGTAACTGAACCAGCAGTAAAAGCCGTTGCGGTATCACTAACACCAAAACAACAGCAAGTATTAGATATCGTCACTAACAATCCTGAAGGCATTAACCCAAAAGGTATTGGTCTTGAAGCAGGTCAAGAAGATGTGAAGGCTGCGGCTTGGGCAACAGGCGCTCTTAAGAAATTACTTGAGGAAAATCTAGTTGCAAAAGAGCAGATAGCAGGCAATAAAGTTATTTATAAGCTTGTATAAACGCTTTCCATGTTTTGATAGAGAAGCCTCCTTTGTGAGGCTTTTTTATTTTCTGCTTTATCCTCTTGATTTGTTTTTCTCGTTCAAATTCAGCCAAATAGAGATTCACATCACATTTACTTAACATACCATGCAATTAAAATAACGGTAACTACTTAAGTGTTTTTGTGCTGCTCGTAGTAAAAAAATATTAAACAATGTTTGCTAAACAGTATGTTGAAATGGCTTTAATTGGATAATACGTATTAATACGTAATACGAAGGTCTAAAGAGTAAGATTGTTTGTTATTTTGTTGCGTGTTCGTCCTGATTTCCTAATAGTAAAAAAATGTTCATTGTAGAAGCGTGTACTTATTGAACCGAGTACAAGGCAATTTTACAAAGGATTAAGGGTATGAGCCTAATAAAAAAATCAGTAAAACGAGTATTGGCAGGAAGCATGATCGCAGCTGTTGCCTGCACCGCATTGATGACTACTTCGGCTACTGCGGCTGAAAAAGTGTATCGTTTGAAACTCGCTGAAACGTGGGGACCGAACTTCCCTGTTTTTGGTGATGCCACTAAAAATATGGCCGCCATGGCAGAGAAAATGTCGAATGGTCGTTTAAAAATTCGAATTGATTCAGCAAACAAACACAAAGCACCATTGGGTGTTTTTGATATGGTTAAGTCCGGACAATACGACATGGGCCATTCAGGTTCATATTATTGGAAGGGTAAGGTTCCGAATACGCTCTATTTTACCTCTATGCCATTTGGTATGACACCTGCGGAGCAATACGCCTGGTTTTATCACGGTGGTGGTATGGAGCTGATGGAGCGCGTCTACTCACCGCACAATCTAATGTCATTCCCTGGCGGAAATACAGACATCCAAATGGGTGGCTGGTTCCAAAAAGAGATTAATACAGTCGATGATCTTAAAGGTCTTAAAATGCGAATTCCAGGCTTTGCCGGAGAAGTATTAGCGGAACTTGGGGCTAAACCAACCAATATTGCACCTGGAGAGTTATACACCTCTCTTGAAAGACGCACTATCGATGCGTTGGAGTGGGTAGGTCCTTCTCTGGATTTGCGCATGGGCTTTCACAAAATAGCTCCTTACTATTATACGGGCTGGCATGAGCCAGGATCAGAGCTGCAATTTCTTGTAAATCAACGTACATGGAAACGCTTACCAGAAGATCTGCGAGAAATCCTTCGAGTGGCAATGAAAACTGCCGCGTACGACATGTATACACAAGCAACGCATGAAAGTGGTAAGAACTGGTCGACCATGAAGTCAGAATACCCCGATGTACAAGTAAAAGACTTCCCACCAGCAGTGATGAAAGAAATGCGAGCTGCAAATGATAGGTTATTAGCAGAGCATGCGGCTAAGGATCCTTTAACTAAAGAGATCCAAGAGTCACAAGCCAGTTATTTGAAGCAAGTTCGTTCATGGACAGATATTTCACATAGAGCTTACTTGAATAGTCAGGCACAAGCCAAATAGAAGAGAATGGCCAGTCGATAGTATTCGTCTGGCCTTTGAAGCCTAACAAAACTGTTAATTATTATATCTATTTATTCCATGGAGTCTGAAATGAGAAGCCTCATCAAGATGGAACAGTTACTAAACCGCATTGGTGACTTTTTAGGCTGGTTGTCTAGCATCCTGTTTTTATTGTTATTGGCGAATGTGGTATATGACGTTGTTATGAGGTATGTCTTCAATGATGTATCTATTGCATTTCAGGAACTTGAGTGGCACCTATTCTCTAGTGTATTTCTTCTGGGCGTACCATTTGCCATTCGTTCTTCGGGCCACGTTCGTGTTGATGTCTTTTATGAAAGATTGTCGTTACGGGCTCGTGCAATAATCGACTTGTTAGGTACGCTGATATTTTTACTACCATTCTGCTTGTTAGTTGCTTGGTTCGGTATCGATTTTGCCAAGGAGAGTTTTGCCTTAGGTGAAACCTCAGGGGATCCTGGCGGATTGCCTTATCGGTGGATAATAAAAGCGATGATCCCAACGTCTTTTATTTTTATGGCTATTAGCGGAGTTGGTCTGCTTATCCATTCAATAAACAGTATTCTTTATCCTCAAATAGTGCATGGGAATACAAACGTTCACGGGAGCGACCTATGATTGGTATAGTCATGTTTTTCGTTGCACTGGTTGCGTTACTTATCGGGTTTCCAGTCGCATTTACATTTGGCGGTATAGCGCTTCTATTTGGGGTTTGGGCTGAAGGCATAGAAATGTTCGCTTTCATGCCTTATCGTATTCAGTCCATTATGGAAAATACGGTGTTGATGGCAGTACCTTTATTTGTATTTATGGGGTTAGTGTTACAAAAAACTAAGCTGGCAGAGCAACTGCTAGAGTCAATGGGCCGTTTATTTGGTGGTGTTCCGGGAGGCATTGCTATCTCAACGGTATTGGTTGGTGCGTTACTGGCAGCTTCTACTGGTGTTGTTGGTGCTTCGGTAGTGGCCATGGGACTTATATCACTGCCAGTTATGCTTAAGTATAATTATGACAAGGGACTTGCCTGCGGGACTATTTGTGCGTCGGGTACTTTAGGTCAGATCATTCCTCCTTCAATCGTACTGATATTGTTAGGTGACGTTTTGGGCGTGCCTGTTGGGGATTTATTTCAGGCGGCATTGTGGCCTGGTTTTGTTTTGGTTGGCGCATACATCCTTTATATCCTAATCTATGCCAAATTGAACCCAAGCGCAGCACAACCTATTGCCAGAGACGAGTCCATTTCTCGGCGTGAAGAGGTGTTTAAAGCCTTAAAAGCGGTTATACCACCTTTGGCATTAATTATCGTAGTTTTGGGCTCCATTTTTGCTGGTGTAGCGACACCAACGGAGTCAGCAGCATTGGGTGGTGCAGGGGCAATTGTGCTCTCCATTTTATACCGTCAGTTTAGTTGGCGCATGACTTATGATGCCGCTAAAGAAACAGTAAAAGTAACGGCAATGGTATTTGCCATACTTCTAGGCGCGACGGCGTTTTCAATGGCGTTCACCTACACTGGTGGAGACATATTGGTTGAAGAATGGATGATGGAAATACCTGGCGAAAAGTGGGGATTCTTAATCATTGTAATGCTAGTTATCCTTGTATTAGGCTTTTTCATCGATTTCGTGGAAATATGTTTTATTATTGTACCTATTATCGCGCCTGTGGCCGAACTCATGGGAATAGATATGGTGTGGTTTGCCATTCTGGTGGCAATGAATCTACAGACCTCGTTTTTAACCCCGCCTTTTGGTTTTAGCTTGTTCTATCTTAAAGGAGTGGCTCCGAAGGGGGTAACAACACTGGATATTTATCGAGGCGTAATTCCATTTATTGCTATTCAGGTCTTAGTATTAGCTTCGCTACTGATTTTCCCTGGGTTTTATGGAATGTGATCTAACTCTTGGATTTCTAGGTAAAACTTCAGAGCGTTAGCCTGCCTTGCTACTATACACAAGTAATCTGGCCTTTAGGTCCGTATCCTGAAGTCACTTGAGTATATAAAACCGTTCTTACTCAAATCGATGAGAAGAACGGTTTTTTACGAGGGAAGGGAATGCCTCTTAAAGTAAAACTGATATTACTTACTTTAATTCCGCTGATTATGGTGACAGCCAGTATCAGCTGGATTGCTATCTATCAGACTCAATCGCTGGGCAAAAAAGAGATCGAGATATTTCAACAGAATTTAATTAAATCTCGGGAATCGGCACTTAAGGACAGTGTTGATCTTGCTTTAAGCGCGATAAAACCAGTTTATGACAAAGCCGGTAGCAACGAAATCCAAGCAAAAAACAAGGTTAAAGAAATCATTAACGGACTTAGGTTCGGTTCTGATGGTTATTTTTTTGTTTATGATCAGAATGGCGTAAATATGGTTCACCCTGTTTTACCTGAGCTGGTAGGACAAAACCTATTAACACTTCAGGACAGAAATGGTGACTATTTAATTGAGACTTTGTTATATCAGGCCCAGAGTGGCGGCGGTTTTCACCGATATTTATGGGAAAAACCATCAACAAAAGAAGTTGTACAGAAACTCAGTTATGTTGCCTGGCTGGAAAAATGGGGTTGGATGGTTGGAACGGGTCTTTATATAGAAGATATCCACCAAGAAGTCGCTTTAATGCAAGCTTCAGTAAATACTAATATTGAAACCACTTTTTTCTCCGTTATCGCCATTTTAGTTACCACGGTAGCCGTAATCATCGTACTTACTCTCGCGATCAACCTG
>ASRM01000196.1_pt1 | contig 10967 bp, 7 predicted proteins | sample 693238 | NCBI WGS metagenome assembly ASRM01 (sample SAMN02169242, study PRJNA158439) | bioreactor metagenome | isolation source: day 74 sample from continuous culture bioreactor inoculated with sediment... | place: Germany: Bremen
AAAAAACGGCAGTTGGCTTGTTTTCCATCGCGAGAATCTTATCGGCGGCTTCTACCGCAGTATCGCACTCAAAGTTGCCTTCAAGAATATTGGTATCATTAAAAGGAATACCTTTTTCTTCAAGCGCACGTTTATACCCTTCGACACGTTCCATACACAGTTTCTTGTCACGATGCCCACTTAAGCACATGATATCTTTATGACCATTTTCAATAAGAAACTTGGTAGCTAAATAACCGCCTTCTTCTGAATTATCAATAATCTTATCCGCGACTTCACTAGATTTAGATTCGCTTTGACCCCAATCCATTACGACCTTAGGAATGTCGGTATGACGATCTAACATCTCTTGAAGTTCTTCGGTTAAATCTGAGCACATCACAAAAATGCCGTCGACACGCTTTTCTGCGAGCATGCGGATATAATCTCTTTGTTTTTCGTAGATGCCGCCAGTATTGCAAAGAATTAGCGTATAGCCTTGGCGATAGCAGTAACTCTCTACACCATCAACCACTTCGGCCAGAAATGGGTTGGTTGATTGAGTTACAAGCATACCAATCGTGCGTGTGGTATTGCATTTTAAACTTCTAGCAACCGCACTAGGGGCATAGTTCAGTTCTGTTACCGCATCCATCACTTTTTGTTGAGTTGCTTCGGCAACAAAACGAGTTTTATTGATTACGTGAGAAACAGTAGTGGTTGATACGCCGGCTATGCGCGCAACATCTTTAATCGTGGCCATAAGCTTTCCTAATCTCTTTGAAGCTATCAATAAAAGTATAAACTATTATCAATAACATCAATATTTGCGCAGGATGCACAAAAAACCGCTATGGTCATAGCGGTTTACATTAAAATTCATTTTTTATCGTTTGCGCACACGATAATAACGCTTTTTAAGCACGGGACAAGTACTTAACCTTCATTAAAGTCGCTTATGATCACATTTGCCGCAATAGTTTTATTCTCCGGAAAGGTAAGCACAATCGAGATGGCAGAATGCCACTAACAACTCGCTCGCATTTGCGTAGAAACCAAACTCATCAAATTGGCTACATTTGTCACTGAACTTTGGCAGCCAGCTTAATAGGTATTTCTCGATAAATGCTTTTTGTTCTAGTAATGCTTCGTCGATGTGTTCTAGTTTTTCCAGTTCGTTTGAACGGATAATCATATTGCCCAGGAAGTCTAACTCGATAGCTACGTGGTCAGCCGGTTCATTTAAACCTTGTTGAACGTCTACGCCTTTGTTTTGCATTAGTTGCTGCATTTCTTGGGCGGGAACATCATTAAGCAAGCCGCTTTTTCCTATGTACATAGAGGCATAGGGTAGAGCGCCAGATTTGTCGGTGGTTAAAAATAACCCACAAAAATCTGCAGCTAACTCCAACTGTGCATCTTGACGGTCCTGCAAGCGGTTTAAACTGTCAACTAACTTCTCAATAGAAGGTTTAAGTGCTTCATTTTCACTCAAGCCGGTAAGAAAAGAGCGAATTTCTGGTGAATGATAGGCCTCAAGATCTTTATTTGTTAATTCTTTAGCGAAGATGCTTGAAAGCCACCAGTATATTTCTGCTCGTTTCTCATTAAACGCTTTTGTCTCTTCCATTACTAAGTTCCTAAATAAACAACGTTGATATAATTGTATGCAAAAAATATGAATAGAACTAACTCATATTGTGAAAAAATATGACAATAAATATGAGAAAATTAACCCAGCCCCAAATACTTGCTCCGAATCAAGAAAGCTGAAAAAAGTGAGCCTTTTTTTAAATTTTAGCTAGAATTGTTAATAATTATAAATAGAATGCAACATTGTCGAAATTTGGAAGAAGTCATGCATATGAGCAGTCACGTATTAGTTGTTGAAGACGATATTGTCACCCGTAGTAAATTAGTTGGATACTTTCAGAACGAAGGCTATCAAGTCAGTGAAGCTGAAAATGGTGACCAGATGCGTGAAATTTTACGGGCTAACCAAATCGATTTAGTCATGCTTGATATTAACCTCCCTGGTGAAGACGGATTGATGTTAACCCGAGAATTACGCACTCAATCTGATATTGGTATTATTTTAGTTACGGGACGTACTGATAGTATTGATAAGATTGTCGGTTTGGAAATGGGCGCAGACGATTACGTTACCAAGCCTTTTGAACTAAGGGAGCTCTTGGTTAGAGTGAAAAATTTGTTATGGCGAATTTCCTTAGTGCGCAATCCACCAAGCGATACTGAAAAGGTAGAGGAATCAGAGCACGTCGTACATTTTGCGGACTGGGTGTTTGATATTCAACGTAGGGCACTTAGTAAAGAAGGTATGCCTGTAAAATTGACCAAAGCGGAGTATGAACTATTAGTTGCGCTTTCGTCTAATTCAAACAAAGTATTAAGCCGTGATCGAATTTTAAATATGATAAGTCACCGTGTCGACGCACCGAACGACAGAACTATTGATGTATTGATTAGGCGTCTCAGAGCTAAGATGGAATATGACCCTAAGAACCCTCAAATATTTGTCACCGTGCATGGTGAAGGTTATATGTTTGCTGGTGATTAGGTTTATTTTTTAACAAATTAATATATTTATTAAAAAAAACCGAGGTATTTACCTCGGTTTTTTTATTCAGTTTTGAGAGCTCAAACGGAAAATAATTTCTCCAATAGAATAAATACCCTAGATTCACTCATTCAGGCTGAGTTATGTTTACTTCAGCGGGGGGACTTTGTTGAGAGTCAACGATTGAATCACGTAAGTATCGCCACCAAATCCCTAGTTTTTCATGCCAGTAACGTTCGGTCTGCTCAAGATAACGAGCTTGCGGAGTATACTTAACCCATGGTTGATTGATTTCGGACTGAGCAAGATAATTGGTCGGCGCAGGGGTAGGTTTTAATCCTGCGGAATGGAATTCCATCAAGGCTCGTCCCATATGGCTAGCAGAGGTAACCAGTACCAGTTTCTTTTGCTTAACGAAACTGGCGGCTTGTCTTGCCTCTTCCCATGTGTCTTTGGCTGTTTCTAACAAAATAATATCAGGTTTTGGAACCCCAAGTGCTAATGCTACTCTGGCCATCATTTTGGCGTGGCTAAATTCAGCCCCTCCTGCGTACCCTGACAATATTAACTTGGAACCGGGATACATCCTGATAATTCGAATCCCTTCTGAAAGCCTCATTAATGCGGTTCGGCTTAGTTCAGATGTTGGTGGAATTTGATCGTCGACAACATGGCCACTACCTAAAACCATAACGTAATCAAGTGTCCCATCTATGGGGAGAAAAGCGGTATATTCACGTTCCACCGGCATTAAAAGGCGAGTTGAAACTGGTTGAAATGAAACTACAAAAATACCAACAAGAGAAATGAACACAAAAAGAACACCAAAGCGGTGTCTCTGCGTAAACATAATCAGCAATAGGCCAATAAACCCTATAATCAACAGTGCCGGTAAAGGCATTGAGAGGGAAGATAATACTTTTTTCAGCTCAAACATACTCAAATAGTCCGAAAAATCATCATTCAGATGTAAAAAGTCAGCATAACCCTTTATTCCTGTCATTCCTATGACAGAATAGGCGGCACAATTGGAAAATAATAACCCATACAGCGTGATAGAAGACCGTAATTTCGACGACATCGCACACAAATTTGCAAAAAACATTTATGGATCCGACAAAGGTGAGATTCGTCAAACCATTGTTTGGGACGATTTGATGTGCGCAATTGAGCAAATTGCTCAACAGGACAAACCGCTGCATATTTTAGATGCGGGCGGGGGATTAGCGCAGATGTCGCAAAAGCTGGCTCTGCTTGGTCATCATGTATCTTTGTGTGATATTTCTTCTGAAATGCTTCAACTGGCAAAACAAGAGATACAGAAGAACAAAGTGATCGATCAGTTTCAATTTATTCATTCACCCGTTCAGCAGTTAAATGATCACCTTAACCATAAGGTTGATATGTTGCTTTTTCATGCGGTGATGGAGTGGCTTGTTGATCCTAAAGAGGCATTAGAATCGGTACTACAACAAGTTAAACCTAATGGCGTGGCGTCGGTTATGTTTTATAACCATCACGGCCTGGTGTTAAAGAACGTGATTTGTGGAAATATTCCTCATGTATTACAAGGAATGCCACATAGAAAACGATTTAAGTTACAACCACAGCAAGGACTGCTTCCAGAAGACGTTTATCAATGGATTGAAGACTCTGGATTTGAAATATGTGGTAAATCGGGAATTCGCTCATTTAATGATTATATTGGCAATATGCAATATATGGGTGACTTTCAATTTGAAGATGTATTGGAGCTTGAAAAAAGGCTTTGTAGACAAGAACCATACCTCTCCCTTGGTCGATATATCCATGTTTGGGCCAGGAAAAAAGAAAAATAGGAACAACAATGAGTGATCAGACTCTTGCTATTACCGAACAGCCGCTAGATGAGTTGGTCGATTGGGTAAAGCAGCATAATTTCTCATTGAACCTTTCCAATGAACGACTGGCTTTTTTGATAGCCATAGCGGTATTGGGAGATACAAAATTTGAGGAAGAACTGGGTGAAGGTGAGCTGCATGATGCATTCATTATTGTCACCCAGAAATTTGATGGTACTGGTGATGCCAGCGCATTTAGAGCGAACAACGCGATAAATGAACTTGTGGCTCAAAGATTACTTAGCCGGTTTACCAGTGAAATTATCGGTGGCGCAAGCATATATCGTTTATCTCCGCTTGCCATAGGTATCACCGATTATTATGTTCGACATCGCGAATTCTCTCGGTTAAAACTCTCTATCCAGCTTTCGATGGTAGCCAATGAAATGGCGAAAGCCATTGATGCGGCAAAAGATGGTGGCACGGCTGAATATTGGAGTAAGCGTGTTTATGGTGTGTTGAAATATTCCGTTGGTGAGATATTTGATCAAATTGATTTGAATCAACGTGTAATGGATGAGCAACAGCAAGACGTTAAGCAACAAATCTCTCAGTTGTTAAATAAAAACTGGCGGGATGCCATCACTAACTGCGAATCTTTGCTCACGGCAACGTCGGATAATTTGCGAGAGTTGCAAGATACCTTACAGGCCGCCGGGGATGAATTACAAACACAATTACTCGATATTCAAGAGCTTATTTATGGTCGAGAGGAACTCGACTTTGTTGATGCAGCCTTATTCAATCTTCAGGTCAAACTTGACCGGATCACTCGCTGGGGTCAACAAGCGATTGATTTGTGGATTGGCTACGATAGACATGTGCATAAGTTTATTCGAACCGCCATTGATATGGATAAAAATCGTGCATTTAGTCAAAGATTGAGAGAATCGATAAAAGACTATTTTGACGCGCCATGGTTATTGACTTTTGCTCAGTCTGATAAGTTAGTTGATTTGAGAGATGAAGCATTAGTTTTACATAGTGGCGAAGTAACAGGTCAAATTCCTGATGAAGTGGAGTTTGAAGATTATCAACAAGTTAATGATGAACTAGGTGAACGAGTATCGGCGATGTTACTGCTTCATAAAGAGCATGGACAGGCGATAGATCTAGGTGGAGTACTCAAAGAGTATCTTTCACAATTCCCCCACACGCATCATTTTGATTTAGCCAGAGTCGTTATTGATCAGGCCGTACGATTGGGATATTCAGAATCGGATTATAGTGCGATTCAACCAAACTGGACGGCGATTAACGATTTTGGAGCAAAGGTACAAGCAAATGTCATCGACAAATTTTGATGAATACATGTCAGAAAATCTGGCAAAAGCCATTTCCAATCCTCTATTCCCTGCACTGGACAGTGCACTAAGAACTGGGCGTCATATCTCTACTGAGGATCTAGATAATTACGCTCTTCTAAGCGATTTTGAAGCCGAATTGGCTCTATTTTATCAACGGTACAATACAGAACTGATTAAAGCACCAGAAGGCTTTTTTTATTTGCGACCAAGATCCACTTCGCTCATAGGGCGAAGTGTGCTTTCAGAGCTGGATATGTTGGTCGGTAAAGTACTGTGTTTCATGTACCTAAGCCCAGAAAGGTTGGCACATGAAGGGATATTTACTTATTTAGAATTGCATGAAGAGCTGTTGACGATTGCGGACGAAAAAAAGCTAATTAAGTTAGCGACACATCGTTCAACAGGCTCGGATTTGGACAAAGAAAAACTGTTCGAGAAAGTAAGGACGTCGTTACGCCGCTTAAAGCGACTGGGTATGATTATCTCTGTGGGTGAAGAAGGCAGCTTTACTATTAGTGAGGCCGTATTTAGGTTCGGTGCAGACGTACGGTTAGGCGACGATATTAGGGAAGCACAACGGCGTCTAATCAGAGATGGAGAAGCCGTTGTAGATAAAAATGAAGAAACTGAGAATAATGAGCAAGAGGCAATCGCATGATTGAAAGAGGTAAATATCAATCACTAACCATGATCAACTGGAATGGTTTTTTTGCTAGAACGTTCGATATCGATGGTTTGGTGACAACACTTTCCGGTGGTAACGGTGCGGGTAAGTCGACAACGATGGCGGCTTTTATTACTGCGCTAATTCCAGATCAAAGTCTCCTGCATTTTAGAAATACAACCGAAGCTGGTAGCTCTCAGGCATCTCGCGATAAAGGTTTGTTTGGTAAGTTACAGCCCGGTGTTTGCTTTGCTGCTCTTGATGTTGTCAACTCTCGTAACCAAAGATTACTTTTTGCTGTCAGATTACAACAAGTTGCTGGCCGGGATAAAAAAGTTGATATAAAGCCTTTTGTTATTCAAGGTCTGCCAAGTCACTTGAAACCCACCGATGTACTAATAGAAACGGTCTCGGAAGGGCAGGCAAAAGTCAGGCAAATTAATCAGGTAAAACAGGTTGTATCTGAGATAGAAGGAGTGCAATTTAAAGCGTTTAACTCCGTTGCCGACTATCATTCGCAAATGTTTGATATGGGTGTTTTACCTAAAAAACTAAGAAACAGCGGTGACCGCTCTAAGTTCTATCGGTTGATTGAAGCGTCATTATACGGAGGTATCTCAAGTGCTATTACCCGTTCGTTGCGTGATTACCTATTACCGCAAAATGGCGGAGTAAAGAAAGCATTTCAGGATATGGAATCAGCGCTGCGGGAAAATCGCCTTACATTAGAAGCGATAAAAAATACCCAGACGGATAGAGACTTATTCAAGAATTTGCTGACGGAATCGACAAATTATGTTGCCGCTGATTATATGCGTCATGCCAATAGTCGAAAAGAGAAACTTGAACAAGCCATGAGTCTTCGTGGCACACTTTTTTCGTCAAAAACCGAATTAACAGTACAAAGCAAGCAGATCAACCAGATTCAGGAAGCTCTGTCTGCTCTTTTGCAACAAGAAGCCAGTCTTGAACAAGATCATCAGGCGGCATCTGATCATTTGCAGTTGGTTGAGAATGCGATTAGACAACAAGAAAAAGTGGATCGCTATCAGGATGATCTGGAAGCCATCAATGAAAGGCTTGAAGAGCAGATAATGGTGGTAGAAGAGGCACAAGAGCAAGTCTTGATGCTTGAAGACTTGACCACTAATGCCGAAGAAGAAGTGGACAGCCTTAAGTCTCAGCTAGCTGACTATCAACAAGCATTGGATGTACAACAGACAAGAGCTCTTCAGTACCAACAAGCACTACATGCATTAGATAAAGCCATAGTGTTGACTGGCGACAATGATCTGACGGCGGAAAATGCCCATCGCGTAGTGAGCGACTACAAGCGACTCGAAAAAGAAAAAACTCTGCTATTGCTAGAGCTGAAACATAAACTAGACATATCGAATGCAGCTATTGAGCAATTCGAACAAGGTTTAGCTCTGGTTTCTGGTATTGCAGGCCCTGTCGGAAGGGATGAAGTTAATGTCCGGGCTAAACAGCTTATACAACAGCTTCGAAATGCTGAATCGATATTGGCGAATGAATCGCAGTGGCAGGCCCAGTATCGTGATTCAAAGCGCGACCTAGAGACGCAGAAACAAGCGCAGCAACTTTTTAACGCCTATAAAAAAGCGCATGGAACGCATTTGTCTGATGCCAATGCAATTGAGCAAGAAAGAGAACAGCATAGTTATCTTATTGAGTCAGTTGAACTGGAGCGGGAACGTCTAAGAGACTCTCGTAACACTAAGCAGCGAGAGGTTCAGGAGCAGAGTAGTGAGGTTGCCAGACTACAAAAATTAGCTCCGGGCTGGATAGAAGCGAACGATGCATTATCCACTTTAGAGGAACAGAGCGGTGTTGCTTTAAATAATGCTCAATCAGTTATGCAGCAGATGCAAATAGTCTCACAAACGGAAAAGCATCTGTCATCTGCAAAAGATAAATTTGCTCTTAGACGGGAAAGCATCGATGCTGAAATCGAGCACTTGGCCTCCCCAGGAGGGTCACATGACCCGCGCCTGAAAGACATCGCCAATTTCTTAGGCGGAACATTACTCTCAGAAATATACGATGATATTACCCTGTTGGATGCGCCGTATTTTAGTGCCATGTATGGTCCGGCTCGTCATGCCATTGTAGTGTCTAACATTGCTGAGATAAAAGAAAAGCTGACAGAGATAGGTGATTGCCCGGAAGACTTATACCTTATAGAAGGTAATGTTGACGCGTTTGATGACAGCTCATTTGATGTCGAAGAGCTTAAGGGGGCTGTGTGTATTCAATATAGTGCTCGTCAACTCAGGTACTCTCCAATACCGGCTAAGTCATTATTTGGCAGAGCAGCAAAGGAGGACCGATTAGAACGACTTCGCTTAGACAAAGACGACATTGTCGAGCAGTACGCCAAAGCGGCATTTGACGCGCAAAAAGCACAGCGACTCTACCATAGCTTTAGTCAATTCGTATCTCTGCATATTTCGGTTGCATTTAACCATGACCCTGAGCAAGCGTTAAAAGTGATTAACCTAGAGAATAGCAGAGCTATTAAAGAGCTAAACGATCTTGAGCAGCAAGAGCAACACTATAAATCTCAGATCACAACAAGCAAACAGGCGATCTCTCAGCTAGATAAATTTTCGCCAATGTTTCGATTTTATGAAGACGGAACGTTGCAAGAAAGATGCGATGATCTGGAAGATAAGTTGGTTCAATTAGCGACGCAGAAACAATTTGCCTCTTTGAATAAAAAGGCAATTGATGAACTGCAAGGAATATCCGGTGCATTGGAAGTAGACCCGCAGCAAGCGGGTGACTTGAAACAAGACTACCAACGTATCGATCAAGAATTAAAAACGTTCAAAGGTATCTTGTTTGCGCTTGAAGATTTGTATGAACGTCGTCACCACTTTTCTTATGCTGATTCAGTGAGTTTATTGGATAAGAGTAATGAACTGAGTGAGCAGCTAAAAGAAAAACTTGTCGTTGCTGAGGCTTCACGCGGCAATCATCGACAGGCTTTAAAAACCATTCAGGGGCAAGCAAATCAGTATAATCAACTGCTTGCCTCTTTGAAGACGGCTTATCAGGCCAAGTCAGAAACGATACAGGAATTTAAAACCGAGTTGCAAGAATTCGGTGTCAATGCTGATAACAGCACAAAAGACAGGGCGGTGTTGCGTAAACAGCAGCTTCAGGAACAACTGGTCACATCCCGTGCGCAGAAGAGTAGCTATGAAAAAGAAGTAACGGCTACTGAGCTTGAAATAAAAGCGCTCACTAAGACAGCTAAAAAAGTATATAAAGCGTATCGGGAACTAAGATCTCTTGTGGTGCTTTCAAAGTCTGGTTGGTGCGAGGTACTTCATCTGGCAAAAGAGCATGATGTTCAGCGACGGCTCTATCGCCGCGAACTGGCATATAAGACTCCGGGTGAATTACGTTCAATGTCAGATAAATCTTTGGGCGCATTAAGGATAGCCGTCGCACAGCATCAAGATCTGCGAGATACCCTTAGAGCTTCTGAAGATACAGCTCATCCGGAACGTAAAGTGCTGTTCTATATTTCTGTCTATCAGCATCTTCGACAACGAATTCGTCATGACATTATTCATACCGATGATCCTGTTGAAGCGATTGAAGAAATGGAAATTGAGCTGGCTCGCTTAACTGAGGAACTTACTCAACGAGAAAACCGATTAGCCATCAGTTCAGAATCGGTAGCAAGTATTATAAACAAAACCATTTTGCGGGAACAAAACCGTATTCGAATGCTAAACCAAGGTCTGTCCAATATCAATTTCGGTCAGGTGAATGGGGTTCGTCTAAATGTGAATATTCGCGAGAGTCACCAAATATTGCTGAGTGGGTTGGTAGAGCAACAGGAATTGCATAAAGATCTATTTGAAAGCAATAGGATTACTTTCTCTGAAGCGATGGCTAAGCTGTTCCAAAGAGTTAACCCTCATATTGATATGGGACAGCGCTCTCCTCAAATATTAGGTGAAGAGCTACTTGATTACCGCAACTACCTTGAATTGAGTGTCGAAGTGAATCGTGGTACTGATGGTTGGTTACAGGCTGAATCTGGTGCTTTATCTACGGGTGAGGCCATAGGTACAGGTCAGTCAATTTTACTTATGGTGATCCAAAGCTGGGAAGAAGAGTCACGCCGCCTAAGAAGTAAGGATATTGTTCCGTGCCGCCTGTTGTTCTTAGATGAAGCGGCCCGGTTGGACAGCAAGTCAATTTCTACACTGTTTGAATTGTGTGATCGCCTTGATATGCAGTTGCTTATTGCGGCACCAGAAAACATCAGTCCGGAAAAAGGAACAACGTACAAATTGGTGCGAAAGATATTTAAAGACCATGAACATGTTCATGTGGTCGGCCTTAGGGGGTTCGGTCAGGGTAACCAGATTCAACAGCCAACTGAGCAAGAGGCTTTGCCTGCCTAGAAGTCATGTATCCTAGTATGGGTCTAAAGTAAGGCTGTAACGCTTAACTAGATGAAAAAACCGCCATTGAGTCAACTCAATGGCGGTTTTTTATACCATTTCAGCGGTTCT
>ASRM01000197.1_pt1 | contig 10895 bp, 8 predicted proteins | sample 693238 | NCBI WGS metagenome assembly ASRM01 (sample SAMN02169242, study PRJNA158439) | bioreactor metagenome | isolation source: day 74 sample from continuous culture bioreactor inoculated with sediment... | place: Germany: Bremen
GGCTTTCCCAACCCAGACACTAAAAATAGAGCCCGGCGCTCCCGTCAGCCCGCCTCTTTCACCGCAAGCTTGAACCAAATGATTTTCAAGAGAGATATTATCCAAAAACAAATGCCCTGATCTAAAAAATGCTCCTAAAAGGAGCATTTTTTATACAGCGAACACAACAAGTAATTTACGCTTTACGACGCGCTTCTACCGCTTGTGCCAATTGACGTAATACAGTTTCGGTATCATCCCAACCAATACAAGCATCCGTAATTGACTGACCATAACAAGCCGCCTTGCCGTCTACCAAATCCTGGCGACCTTCAATAAGATGAGACTCAATCATCACACCAAATATTGCCTTTTCACCATTTTCCAGCTGATTACAAACATCATCAGATACATTCATTTGACGCTTGTATTGCTTAGAACTGTTAGCATGGCTAAAGTCGATCATGACTTTCTGAGGTAAGCCTGACGCTTCTAATTGAGATTTAATAGTACCAACATGATCAGCACTATAGTTTGGTTCCTTACCACCACGAAGAATAATGTGACAATCTGGGTTTCCTGCCGTTTCTACAATGGCAGAATGACCATACTTAGTCACAGAAAGGAAGTGATGCGACGCTTCTGCACTACGAATAGCGTCTGTCGCAATCTTAATATTACCGTCAGTTCCGTTTTTAAAACCTACTGGACAAGATAAACCAGAGGAGAGCTCACGGTGTACTTGAGATTCCGTGGTTCGAGCACCAATAGCGCCCCAACTGATAAGATCAGCAACATACTGAGGCGTGATCATATCAAGAAACTCACTCGCCGTTGGAACACCCATATCGGTAAGGTCAAGTAACAGCTTGCGACCAATGCGAAGTCCATCATTTAACTTATAAGTATCATCTAAATAAGGGTCATTAATAAGCCCTTTCCATCCGACAGTGGTACGTGGCTTCTCAAAGTAAACACGCATAACAATCTCTAAATTGTCACTTAATTCATCACGCAGTACTTTTAATTTTTTACCATAATCCAAAGCCGCTTCCGTATCGTGAATTGAACACGGACCAATAACGACGAGCAAACGATCATCTTTATCTTCAAGAATATCGTGGATGGCTTTTCGAGCCTGATAGGTCGTAGAAGCAGCGGTTTCAGTCGCTGCATATTTTTCAAGTACGGCTACGGGCGGAAGTAACTCTTTAACTCTATTAATTCTTACATCATCAGTTTGATACATGACTACAACTTTTCCTGTATTGCTCACTGCCCTATTAATAACTATTTATAGCGCCTGATTAGGCTTTATGGGCATATCTAATTAATCATTGTTGTAACTTATCGATTAAGAATGAGAAGTTCAACCATTTTTTTAAACAAAGTTCAATATGGCATGATTTCTTACAATTAATTCAATTTGTAAACATAAGTTTACAGGCAATTCAAGCCGTTGCTGAATCAGCGCTATGACAGATTATAAATTACGGAATGATGCGCAGTAACGGGAAAGTCAGAGTATGCACAAAAGATGTTTAGTGGAAGAAAATAGATGCCTAATAATGATCAAACCGACATAAAAAGTTTTTCACAAGTGACGATGACAGAAGCACCATCACTTGCGGCCATAACCTTCAAGTGAGAAATTACCCTATTTTAAGCTAAGCCAATGTGTCAGAAAAAGAACATGACGTTAGCGTTAAACTGAGAGCCTTCTAGGCTATCGTTATTCAGGTAAATATGTTGCCATTCTAAGTTTAATTTTAGAGGGGTTCCTTTGCTTATAGAAAAACCCACGCCGTAAATAATACCTGACTCTTCTGTAATATTGCCGAGCGCCTCTACTTCGGTTTTCCCATAACCTGCCATACCGTATATATCCAGATATTGATCCAGAGGAAAAGTATAAAGTCCCGCTACATTATAGTGTTGATTAGTATGAACATCATTTGGATTCGCATCACCATAGAACCTCAGTTCGACACTCACATTTTTTATAGGGCGGTACCCGACCAATGCGCCAAACATCATGTCTGTCGTTTTAAACTTATTTCCATTACCATCTTCCACATCAAAGCTCGGAAATGCAAACGCAACGCCACTATAAATCATGTTTACATTTTGATTATTAGGTTCGTTAGCTAAAGAAGAAGTCGCGTAAAGAGCAGAAAATAGCGTTAGTATTACAATAAATCTATTTTTCATAGTATCCCCACCTGCCAGCATCAATCCTTATAAGCTAGTTCACGAATAGAAACCAGACTCATGAGTGATGGTGAAAATGTGACCTATCTCAAACAATGAATTTTAACAAATAAAAAATTCAAAATAACACTACTTAAAACATCAGATTCTTATTCCGATTCAATCAGCAAAATGAGATTTTACTAATGAGTATTTCCCCGCTTATTCAGCAACCCAATCCGCTTCCACAATGGTCGTATCTGCACATTTAATACGTCCGGTAAACTTGTCTCCGGAACGTATCATACCGACACCTTGTGGCGTACCGGTCATAATGATATCCCCGGTTTCTAACGAGGTATAATGACTTAATTCTTGCAATATTACGCGCGGAGGATAGAGCATTTGATGCACATGCCCGCTCTGTATCCGTACGCCATTTATATACAGCTCCAAACTCAGGTCGTCTATATTAAGCCCTTCCAGTGGTTCAAAACGACTTAGAACAGCTGAGCCATCAAAAGCTTTAGCTCTTTCCCAAGGCAAACCCTTTTCTTTTAACTTCGACTGCAGCCCACGCTTAGTCAGATCAAGACCAAATCCTACAGCAGCCAATTTTTTCCTTCGGATCAAAAAACAGATTTCAGCTTCGTAGTGCAAGGGTTCTTGGTGATAAGAAGTCAGTATGTTTGTAATCGCTGAGTTGGGTTTATTGAATACCACCATTTCTTCAGGAATAGAATTACCAAGTTCCTCAATGTGCTCGACATAATTTCGACCGATACAAACCAACTTGCTCGGCTTTACCTTTTTATCACCCAATCGCACTTTATTCATAGCTTAATCCATTAACCTCTTAATACCGTCTAAATAACTTAAATTTTCTCGGCTGAGCGAATTTCACTTAGCTTACAGGCACACTGTTAACACCTAGTTCAGCTGACCAAGTACTTTCTCACATAAGCTTTTCAATTGTACGAGATCCTCTAGTGGCAAGCCTAACTTACAAAACATACCATCTGGAATAGACAGGGCTTTTTCTTTTAGATCATGTCCCTGCTCTGTTAGGTAGAGCATACGCACCCGTTCGTCGTCAATGCCTCTTTTTCTGTTTACCAACCCCTTAGACTCAAGTCTTTTTAACAAAGGCGTTAGTGTCCCAGAATCGAGATACAGTTTTTCGCTTAACTCTTTGACGTTAATACCATTGGTCTGCCACAGTACCATCATTACCAGATACTGAGAATAAGTCAGATCAATCTCTTTCAAAAAAGGCCGATAAGCTCTAATCACTGCATTGGCAGCGCTATATAAAGGGAAACAAACTTGTTTATCCAACGCTAAAGTTGAAGTGTCTTTTTTTTGATTACACGAACTCATTTATCTCTCCTTAAGTAAATTGCGCACAATATACTTGCATTTCAATCTCACATCGACATATACTTGCAGGCAACCTAATTGCGCACAATCTATATTTACAAGGAACTATCGATGACTACACTCTATAAAACAAAAGCAACCGCACTAGCAGGCCGTAACGGTAACGTAGCAACAGATGATGGTTTGCTGGATGTTTCATTAAGCTACCCAAAAGAAATGGGGGGAAGTGGACTAGCGACGAACCCTGAACAACTTTTTGCTGCTGGTTACTCTGCTTGTTTCTCTAACGCAATATTGCATGTAGCTAAAGAAGCAAAAGTAAAAATTACTGAAGCACCCGTTACTGCGGAAGTAGGCATTGGCCCAAATGCTGAAGGTGGTTTTGCATTAACTGTAAGCCTATCCGTTGTTTTAGATCTACCACAAGAAAATGCATTGAATATTGTTCGTATGGCACATAAAGTTTGCCCATATTCTAATGCCGTACGTGGAAATATAGATGTGATCGTTACTGTTAACGGCGAAGCTATTTAGCAGGGAAAGATTCAGCCCAAGCTAACTATTGAATTGATTTACAGAGCCCGCAATTAGCAGGCTCTTTTTTTGATCTAAATTTTGCTGAGCTTATAAAAAGAGCGCCGTTGAAACAATCTCAATGTTAAGCTAGATACTCACACAAGTAAGCCGTCGCGACTTCCACTTTGACATCAAATGAAGAATTGGCAATCACATCAAACGCTTCACCGCTATTAAAAGAGATCCATTCTTGATCATCAACGCGCTTTATCGTTAGCGTACCTTTTACTACTGTCATTTTTTCAGCGGCTCCAGTACCAAAAGTATATTCGCCGGGAGCCATGACACCCACACTACTTTCACCACCTTGCTGAGAAAAACCAAGCGATTTCACTCCACCATCAAAGTAACTATTTTCTTTAATCATGACACTTCCTTGTAATTTAATTATTTGAAGTCATCTTTGTATAAGAAGTTTTCAAATTAAACAAGTAGTTTCTAAAAGGATACGTTGGAGAGGACCATCAACTAAAATGGAATCTAGCACTAATCTTCTTAGGTAATGAGCGATTATTACCTAAATATTGACGAGTTCTTTCTGTCTCGTGTTTTTTCTAACAATGATATCAACTTGTCAGGCGATTGTGGTTTACCAAAATAGTACCCTTGACCTTGCATACATCCTCGCAACCGCAAAAACTCTGCCTGCTCTTTGGTCTCCACTCCTTCCGCAATAACTTTCAAAGATAACGCATTTCCAAGGGCAATAATTGCATCAGTAATTGCTATATCATTACTATCGTACGGTAAGTTATTTACAAACGATCTATCAATTTTTATCTTATTTAATGGCAATCGTTGCAGATAGCTTAACGAAGAATATCCTGTGCCAAAATCATCCATTGAGATTTCAATTCCAAAACGACGCAAGGCATCTAGATACTTAATCGAGTTCTCGGGATTATGCATCATAAAACCCTCTGTTATTTCCAGATCCAGGTATTTAGTCGCTAGCCCCGTTTGTTGAATTATCTGAATAACCTGCTCTACAAATGTTTCTCTTTGTAATTGTGGCCCCGCGATGTTCACTGCAATTCGACCAAAATCATAACCCTGCTCTAGCCATTTTACTCCCTGTTCACAAGCCGTTTTCAGCACCCATCGGCCAATGTCATGAATTAAACCGGTTTTTTCCGCCACAGGTATAAATTCCATAGGAGAAATCATGCCTAGTTTAGGATGGTTCCAACGGATTAAAGATTCAAAACCGATTAGTTTGCCAGATAACATATTTACCTGTGGCTGATAAAAAAGCTGAAATCCATCATTTTCTAACGCTTCATGCATCGCGCTTTGCAGTTTAAGGTGTGCTTCTGACTCTTTGGTGAGGGCCTCTGTGTAAAAGGCGTAATCATTACGGCCTTCATGTTTTGCTCTATACATTGCCGCATCAGCATTTCGCAATAATGTATCACTGTCATTACCATCACCAGGATACATAGCAATACCCATGCTTCCGGTAAAGCGAAGCAGTTCACCATTAGAGAGCTCTACAGGTAATTCAAATACCTTCATCAACTTACTAACCACGCTTGTCACTGAATCTAAATCTATCAATCCAGTAAGCAACAAAACAAACTCATCACCACCGATTCTAGCGACCGTATCCTCTGCACGTAAGTTTTGTTTCAATCGCTGGGCTATTTCACATAAAACTTCATCGCCAATTAGATGCCCATAAGTATCATTTATGTGCTTAAAATGGTCAATATCGATAAAAATAGTAGCAAACTGGCCTAAATTCCGTTCAACATGCAAAATTTCATGTTCTATTTGCGTAGATAGCTTCAGGCGATTAGGCAAATCAGTCAGCGGATCATGATATGCCATATGTGTGAGTTCAGCTTCACTCTGTTTTAATTGAGAGATATCCGCAAATACAGCGACGAAATTACAAATTTCATCATTCTCATCATATACAACGCTGATGGTGCTCTGCTCTGGATAGATACCTCCATCTTTGCGACGGTTCCAGATTTCACCCTTCCATTTTCCACTTTCCATCAAGGATTGCCACATATCACTATAGAATGCGTCTTCATGCCTTCCCGACTTTAAAAAACGAGGATTACGTCCTATCGCTTCTGTCTCTGAATAACCAGTAATGTCACAAAATGCCTTATTTACAAAGGCAATATTTCCATTCTTATCAGAGATAATCACCCCTTCTACCGAGTTTTCAAACACAGTACCCGCAACCATAAGCTGATCTTCAATCACTTTTCTATTGGCGACACTTCTTGTCATGCCAATAATGCCGACCGTATTACCACTGTCATCAATGATCGGGGCTTTAATGGTCTCTAACCATGATTTATTATCGGGGTCAGCGATATCGGAACACTCTTCAACCACCAACTGCTTGCCCGCTTGAATCACTTTCCTGTCTGACTCTGAAAATTTATCTACCTTCTCCTGATCAAATATTTCTTGGTCAGTATGTCCAACGACATTAGTCAAGTCAGTCAACCAGGCAGCCTCAACACTTTTATTGCAATAGGTATAAACCCCGTTCATGTCTTTCACCCAAAGGTGATCCTGGAAGCTGTCTATAAACTGTTGAAAGTCCGGAGCCTGATATTCTCCCGCAACGCTCTCAAGCTTTAATCGGTAGCTACTTTTCTCTTCCTGATAAAGTGAAGTAAGGTCTTTTTCAATATGACTAACCGTACTTTCAAACACTAAAAGGTGGTCTTGTTCGAGTTCTCTGTCATCAGACAATATGATTAGCGTGCCAAAACAGGCTCTACTCTGCCAATAAACAGGAAGAGCAGTCATAAAACTTGAATCTGGAATAAAACTGACGTCAGAAAACGGGGACTCTGTTGATATAACAGACTGACAAAATAAATCTAATTCAGCAGTATTTAACATACCGTCATTTTCAGCATAAGAGGTAACACAAGGCACATACACATTATGTTCATTAACACTGCATAGAATAGCTTTATACCCAATAACACGCTGTAAACTTTGTAAAAGTTTTTGCCATTGGATAAGTGTATTAGCGGGAATGTTCAGATCAATCATAGGAAGCTTCATTTCACACACCTTTCGATACCATCAAAAGGTTTAATAGCCTAGTAAGAGAATTCGCTCAATCAACGTCATTTTTGTTTATTACAGTTTAAAGTCTACATTTGAGGTCACTTGAGATATAAGCAGAATATATCAATTAAGTTAAATAAAGTGAAAGACTAATGAATATTACGTTAACTAGACTGCAAATACTCAATCATTAAAATATTACATCATACTCAAATGCGTAGTCTTGTGCTTTGCCAATCAACACTCGTTTGCGACTATACTCGAATTAACTTTAGCGATATCACGTTCTACGACTTGCAAGATTCACCATTGGTGTTTGAGACAACTATACTAACAGCAACACGCATTTAAAGGTCTGGTATGAATACAATAAAAAAGATGGCTGACAATATTAGTAATCCAATTCATAGCCGTATCGGGAAGCGAATCATTCTTATTATGGTATTAATTAGTGGAACCGTTACCCTGACCGCCACCTCTCTTCAATTAATCTGGGACTATAAGCGGGAACTGAGTGATGTTCAAAATCGCCATCAAGAGATAGAAAACATTCATGTACCACTACTCGCTGCTTCCCTGTGGGAATTTGATTTAAAGTTACTACAGCAAAAACTAGAAGGACTAATAAACCTTCCCAGAATCAATTATCTTGAGGTTCGCTCTGCAAGCGAACTTTTCTATGCTGGCACGCCAGTCATTGAAAACGCCATCACCGACGAATACCTGATAGTTTATCAGTCAACCTATAATGAGGAACCTGAAATACTTGGTACTTTACGGGTAGAATCCGATGAGCAAGAGATATACGACTACCTCCTTCAGCAGTTTCTTATCACTCTGGGGATCAATGCCTTAAAAACAATTATAGTTTGTGTCGTTATCTTGATGGTTATTCACATTAGTATAAATCGCAGGATATTTTATATTGCTCAATATCTTAGAAAGTACAACCCTCGACACCCAAGTAAACCTTTATTTTTGCCATCCAAAAAATGGGTTTCCCACCATAGTGATGAATTGCATCAGTTGGGTGATGAGACAAACAAAATCACCTCTCGCTTAACGCTTCTTTATAACAATATTAAATATGAACAAGAACGCTTCACCGACTTCGCCAACGTGGCATCTGATTGGCTATGGGAAACGGACAAGAATGACAATCTAATTTACGCCTCTTCAGAAATGATTAACAGCCTTGGCATTGATAAATCTATACAACTCCATTTAAGTGATCTTATTGCCCTTAAAAAGGCAGAAACCCTACTTGATAAAATCGCCAAGAAGAAGAGCTTTTCCTTCTGTCAGGAAACTGTAATTATTGATGGAAATACCCATTACCTTCTCTTTCACGCAAACGCCATATATAAAGATCATGAATTCATGAGCTTCCGCGGCACAGCCATCGATATTACTGTACTACAGCAAGCAAAAATTGAGCTGGAAGAGCTGAATGACACATTAGAAGGAAAGGTGATTGAACGAACTCAAGATCTCGAAACCAGTATGCATCGCCTACAAAAAACCCAGCAGCAACTTATCGAATCCGAAAAATTGGCGGCATTAGGTGGTTTGGTTTCAGGGGTAGCTCATGAAGTTAATACCCCTTTAGGTATATCGGTAACTGCAGCATCGGTTATTAAAGAGATTATCGACGAACTAAATCAATCATTCGAAAGTCAAACCCTTACCACAACTCAGTTTTCTGACTTAATGCATCGCCTGCATGAAAGCACAGATATGTTAGAAAGCAATCTGAATCGTGGCGCAAAACTAATTAAAGACTTTAAACAAACGGCCGTTGACCAAGTATCAGAAAGCCGGAGCCATTTTCAGGTTTATCAGGTATTGTCTTCTCTCATTGCCAGCCTGCACCCTGAAACAAGAAAAATCCCTGTAGAACCACGCTTAGTTGGTGATACAACCATATCTATGAACAGTCTTCCTGGAGTATTAACTCAGGTTATATCTAATTTAGTCCTTAACAGTGTCAACCATGCATTTTCTTCTCAGGTTGCTCCAGAGATAATTATTAGCTTCGAACAAGACGGCGAAAATATTGTATTTGACTATAAAGATAATGGCAGCGGCATCGAAAAAAGCTTACACCAAAAAATATTCGAACCCTTCTTTACCAGTAAGCGTGGCAAAGGTGGATCAGGGTTAGGCTTAAATTTAGTGTTTAACCTTATTCAACATAAACTGGAAGGTCACCTCGAATTTGATTCTGAACCTGGTCAAGGGGTACATTTTAAGTTTTGGTTACCAAGTCAGCTACCTATGTCTGTAGAAAAAGAAATAGAGGAGCTGGAAAACAATCCCAACTCCTCTATTTCAAGATAACAACATTTCTTATTTAATCCGGATGTTGCAGTCGAATGGCGACAAATTCATCCCAATTCTTGATCAATAAATCCACCATTTGTGGCTCAAAATGTTTACCTTTTTGAGCCAAGAACTCTTGTTTAATTTTATCATCAGGCCAAGGCTCTTTGTAACTGCGCTTAGAGCCAAGTGCATCGAACACATCGGCAACAGCGGTTAACCTTCCGGCAACAGGAATATCCATTCCGGACAATCCCCCAGGATAACCGCTTCCATCCCATTTCTCGTGGTGAAAGCCGGCGATCTCTTTGGCTACTAAGATCAGGCGTCGTTTAGAATTACTTAAAATTTCTACCCCATAATCGACGTGCCTTTTCATTACCTCCCACTCTTCTGCATCCAGTTTTCCCGGCTTATGAAGAATGCTGTCAGGTATTGCGACTTTACCTACATCATGAAGAGGAGAAGCATGCTTAATCAGCGCCGTCTCATAATCCGGTAACCCATACAACTGACCTAATCTTTCACTGATCAGAGACACACGTTGTACATGAGCTCCGGTTTCTTTACTACGGGCTTCCACCGCATTCGCCAGGTTATAAACCAACTCTTTAGACGTATCCTGCAAATCCACCATCAAATTGATGTTTTCAAAGGTAAGGCAGATATTCTGCATGTATATCTCTAGCAGTTGCTTATCCAATTCGGTCAATATCGAGTTCAAGTTGATATATAAAATGCTATTTACACCGCGCTCATCCGTAGCGAAAAAGACATAAGCGTCGTCAAAACTTAAAGATGAACTAAAAGAGATGGCTTCTAAGCATCTACTCGCCACCAAGTCAGGTAACAATTCGAACGAGCATTCAGGATAAAAATTGACGTATTCACCAGTAGCGGCTAGGGTAAGCGCCCTTGTCTCCTCGCCATCAGAGCTGGGCTGTACCAAGCAATAAAATGCAGAAGCATCCAATTTTAGCAGGGAAGTCAGCTGATATAATACTGTTGTTGCATAGGTCTTAAGGGAATTGGTATTTTGAACATTTGCCGAGGCCTCGATAACCTTACTCAGGCCTTCTTTCTGCTCTTCAATAAGGCAAAGATCACGGTAAGATCTCAACATTGAGTAAAGCAGAGTGCGTAGCTTTTGGGTGGTCAGTTCTGTTTTTTCTTTATAATCATCTATCTCATATTCCTTGATAACCACGTCTTCCGGCGCTTGTCCGGCTTGTCCTGTACGAAGTACCAAACGAATCTGTCTATTTTTCTGTTCTGTCCTTATATATTTTACTAAATCAAGGCCAGCATGTTCTGTTTCCATGACAACATCAATTAATGCAATCGATATATCACCTTCAATATTTAACAGTTCTTTTGCTTGTTGGCCAGAAAAGGCCGAT
>ASRM01000199.1_pt1 | contig 10779 bp, 11 predicted proteins | sample 693238 | NCBI WGS metagenome assembly ASRM01 (sample SAMN02169242, study PRJNA158439) | bioreactor metagenome | isolation source: day 74 sample from continuous culture bioreactor inoculated with sediment... | place: Germany: Bremen
GTTCAGCTTCAATAGCCTGACGCATATTATCGTCCGACGAAGTGATCAAGGTTGGCAGAAAACTGGTGCAGCCAGATTTCAGGTTAGCCTCGTGCATAACTTGCAATGTGTTAGCGGTGATTTCGTCATTAAACATGACACCACCACACCCATTCAATTGCAGGTCAATAAACCCAGGGCTAAGGTTTGCGCCGTTAAGGTCAATAGTTTCAATATCACTTGGTAGTTCAGCAACAGGACAAATAGCCTGGATGGACGCGCCGTCAATTACAACCGCGTGTTGATCCAGTACATCACTACTTGTGAAAATTTTGCAATTAGTTAGTGCATACATAGCATTGTGTCCTATCATTTTAGGTTCTTGATATTCTCTGCTTCCAGCTCTTTAAAGTACTTAACGGTTTTTATCTTAAGTTCTTGAGTGGCAGGCTCATCACAAACGATAACCGATTTTGGATGCAGCTGGAGCGCAGATACTGTCCATAGGTGGTTAACAGACCCTTCAACAGCGGCTTCTAGTGCGAGTGCTTTATTATGGCCGGTAATTAAAAGCATGATTTCTTTAGAGTCGAGCAAGGTGCCGACACCAATCGTCAATGCATACTTAGGTACCTGAGTCATATCACCATCGAAAAAACGAGAGTTTGCAATACGGGTATCTTCCGTCAATGTTTTAATTCTGGTACGTGAAGAAAGTGATGACGCGGGCTCATTAAAAGCGATATGCCCGTCGTTACCTACGCCACCCATGAACAGGTGAATTTGACCATAAGATTTTATCTTGTCTTCGTAGCGCTGACATTCGATGTCGTGATCATCCGTATTGCCATTCAGTAAGTTAATGTTTTCTTCTTGAATATCAATGTGGTTAAAGAAATTATTGTACATAAATGAACGGTACGATTCTGGATGGTCAGCGGGCAGGCCAATATACTCATCCATATTAAAAGTAACCACGTGTTTAAAGCTTACTTCGCCAGATTTATAAAGTTCTATAAGACGCTTATAAGTGGTCAGTGGTGTACCTCCGGTTGGTAGCCCCAACACAAACGGGCGCTCTTCTGTTGGCTCAAATGCATTGATGCACTTAACAATGTGCCTAGCTGACCAAAGGCCTACATCTTGCGCTGCTTTAACTGGAATTAATCTCACGGTGACACCTCAATATTATCTATAAAACGGTTAAAGTTTATTCCCGAACGGGTATTTTTTCGAATCATAAAATAAGTTTTATGATCTAGCTAGCAAAAACCTAGTTAAACAATGCTAGTAAGTGATCCTGGTCACGATTTATACGCTTTTAATTTGCGGGACGAAATTAATTTCTTAAACTGATAGTGACTAAATTGGAAGGCTGAAATAAGTCGACCAGACTAAATTAAAATTCTATAGGGGGAATTTTACGGTGAATATACTAGGATACTTTCAAAAAGTAGGTAAAGCGCTGATGGTACCAGTGGCGACATTACCTGCTGCCGCAATACTAATGGGAATCGGATATTGGATTGACCCAACAGGTTGGGGTGCTAACAATGCCATGGCTGCTTTTTTAATTAAAGCGGGCGCGGCAATCATTGATAACATGTCAGTACTATTTGCAATTGGTGTTGCATATGGTTTGTCAAAAGATAAAGACGGTGCAGCGGCATTAGCCGGTTTTGTTGGTTATATGGTAATTACGACACTATGTAGCCCTGGCTCAGTTGAATCAATCGGCTTAGTTGCCTTGGACGAAGGTTCAAAACTAGCCTTTGCTAAGATTGGCAACCAATTCGTTGGTATTTTGTCTGGTATCGTGGCAGCTGAACTGTATAACCGTTACTACCAAGTAGAGCTGCATAAAGCACTAGCATTCTTTAGTGGTAAACGTTTAGTACCTATCTTGACCTCTTTTGCAGCAATTGTTATCTCATTCGTTCTAATGTTTGCTTGGCCATTGGTATTTGGTGGACTTATTTCATTAGGTGAAGGAATTGTTGGTCTTGGCGAAGTTGGTTCTGGTATCTATGGCTTCTTTAACCGTCTATTGATTCCTGTTGGTCTGCACCATGCACTTAACTCAGTATTCTGGTTCGATATGGCCGGTATCAATGACTTGGGTAACTGGTGGACACCTAACGCAGTAGAAGCGGGTGTTGGTGTTGTTGGTGAAACAGGTCGTTACATGGCTGGTTTCTTCCCAATCATGATGTTTGGTCTTCCAGGTGCAGCTCTTGCTATCTACCATACAGCAAGACCTGAGCATAAAGCTCGTGTTGCTTCTATCATGATTGCTGCTGGTTTCGCTTCATTCTTTACTGGTGTAACTGAGCCTCTTGAATTCTCATTCATGTTCCTTGCTCCGGTACTTTATGTATTGCACGCAGTACTAACGGGTGTATCTCTATTTATTGCTGACATGATGAACTGGACTGCAGGTTTCGGTTTCTCAGCTGGTTTAGTGGATATGGTTCTATCTGCTCAAAACCCACTAGCAAACAAATGGTACATGCTGATTGTTCAAGGTTTTGCATTCTTCGCTATCTACTACTTTGTGTTCCGCTGGGCTATCGTTACCTTTGGTCTTAAGACTCCAGGTCGTGAAGATGAAGATGCTGAAGAAGCAAGCGCATCAGGTGCAAGTGAAAGCTCTGCAGTACTTGCAAGGAAATACCTTAAAGTACTAGGTGGACACGGCAACCTACAAAATATCGATGCATGTATTACACGTTTACGCTTAACAGTAAATGACATGGACATTATCGATGAAAGAAAACTTAAAGCACTGGGTGCCATGGGTGTTGTGAAACTAGGTAACAACAACCTTCAGGTTATACTTGGTCCACTGGCTGAAATTATTGCCGGCGAGATGAAGAATATCCCAGCCTCAGAAGAATTGGTTGAAGTTTAAAGACCATCATTCGACCTAAAGCATTACTTGTTAACAATGCCTCCCAATAGGGAGGCATTTTTGTGTGTGTGGGATATGGACAATAGGCAATAGGCAATAGGCAATAGGCAATCGGTAATAGGCAAAAGTGATGGGCGATGAACGATAGTTGCGGGTTATGGGATATGGGTGATGGGGGATAGAACCCGTTGTTGGTTCTGTATCTTGTGTTGTTTGGGGTTATATAAGGGAAATCATCAATAAATATCGAGTTTTAGTTGTGTCTATAGCCAGAAATGTGGATCATTGGGGATTAAAACTAAATTAGGCTATTTTGATGAAAATACTTAGTTTAGTTACAATTTTCTGACAATACTGGGGCGGTCAAATAATGAACCAGCCCCTAACAACTAGAGGTGCTTAGATGAGTGAAGCTGAGGCTCGTCCATCGAATTTCATTCGCCAAATCATTGATAAAGATTTAGCGGATGGCAAACACACAAGTGTGCATACTCGATTTCCGCCGGAACCTAATGGTTACCTGCATATCGGGCACGCTAAATCTATCTGTTTGAATTTTGGTATTGCTCAGGACTATCAGGGACAGTGTAATCTACGTTTTGATGACACCAACCCTGAGAAAGAAGACATCGAATACGTTGAGTCGATTAAAAATGATGTGCATTGGTTAGGCTTTGAGTGGGCAGGTGATATTCACTATTCATCTAATTACTTCGATAAGCTTCACGGGTATGCAGTTGAATTAATTACTAAAGGCTTAGCGTATGTTGATGAGCTAAGTCCAGAGCAGATCCGTGAATATCGCGGAACGCTAAAACAGCCGGGTAAGGATAGCCCTTATCGCGACCGTGCTATCGAAGAAAGCTTAGCTTTGTTTGAAAAAATGCGTAACGGTGAATTTGAAGAAGGGAAAGTTTGTCTTAGAGCGAAGATCGATATGGCATCACCATTTATGGTCATGCGCGATCCGGTAATCTATCGTGTGCGATTTGCCCACCACCACCAAACGGGTGATAAGTGGTGTATCTATCCAATGTATGACTTCACGCACTGTATTTCTGATGCGTTGGAAGGTATTACTCACTCTATTTGTACCTTGGAGTTTCAGGATAACCGTCGTTTATATGACTGGGTTTTGGACAACATTTCTATTGAATGCCAGCCACGTCAGTATGAATTCAGTCGCTTGAATCTAGAATACACAGTAATGTCTAAGCGTAAGCTTAATCAGCTTGTGGTTGAGAACCTGGTAAACGGTTGGGATGACCCACGTATGCCAACTATCTCTGGGCTGCGTCGTCGTGGCTTTACGCCAGCGTCTATCCGTGAGTTTTGTAAACGCATAGGCGTGACCAAACAAGAAAACATGATTGAGTTCGGTTCTCTGGAAGCGTGTATTCGTGATGATTTAAACGAGAACGCACCACGCGCAATGGCAGTATTAGACCCTATCAAAGTGGTTATTGAAAACTACGATGAAACTGAAGTCGAGATACTTTCACTAGCGAACCATCCGAATAACCCTGAAATGGGTACTCGTGAAGTGCCGTTTACTCGCGAAGTCTTTATCGAGCGTGATGATTTCCGTGAAGAAGCCAACAAGAAGTACAAACGTCTTGTTTTAGGCAAGGAAGTGCGTTTGCGTGGCGCTTATGTTATTAAGGCTGAACGTATTGAAAAAGATGCGCAAGGTAATGTTACTACGATTTACTGTACTTATGATGCTGAGACGTTGGGTAAAAACCCGGCTGACGGCAGAAAAGTAAAAGGTGTTATTCATTGGGTTTCAGCAAGCCAAGGCTTACCTGCTGAAATTCGCTTGTATGACCGCTTGTTTACGGTAGAAAACCCAGCGGCAGCAGATGACTTTGCAGCAACGCTTAACCCTGAATCTCTTGTTGTCATTAACGGCGTGGTTGAACCAAGCCTGGCCAATGCGACAGCAGATAGCGGTTATCAGTTTGAGCGTACGGGATACTTCTGTGCAGATGTAAAAGACTCTAAAGCAGATGCCTTAGTCTTTAACCGCACTGTAGGGTTACGTGATACCTGGGCTAAAAAAGACGCTTAATATCTTATAGCCAAGCTCGCTAAATCGAAACGCCTAAGCCTGATACGCTTAGGCGTTTTTGTTTCTGGCTTTTTCGCATAGTGTCATGTGTTTAATTGGCACCACAGTCAGTAAACGTGAACCCCAACGTCACATCATTGCTCTTTTATGTGCTCAAACAAACAGCAACAAAACCCTAGATATTTAAGTGTGATATGAGACCAAAATCTCAACTTCTTGCTGATGCAACAAGTGGTATAGTTGCTATGGTGCTGATTTATTGTGAAATGTTTTTATCTCAATGGTCGCCGTCAAAACTAAGAGGCTAAGTTTTGACGAAATAGACGGATGAAAACTGTTTAGAAAGCGTTAGAACGCCTGTTGCATTGAAAGGTTTTAGGGTTAAGGTTGTTTTGGTTTTCATCGCACCCTTTTATTCTCTAGGTTAAGTGATATGTGGTTCGGGCAAGTCTTGTTTTACAGTTTCACTTGTTGCGCCTTGTTTGGTCGTGCCAATGGTCAAGTTTCAACATAAGTAAGTTCTACAAATTTCGAGCATTGATTTCAATTTTAAAGGCTTGTGCCAATAATCAGTGCTCAATGGCAAAGGCGGCTTCTAACAAATTACTCAAGTGGACGCTAAAACGTTCGGCATTCTCGGCTTGGAGTTCATCAGGCTTGGGATATCTAATCAATCGCGCCACTTAGTAAGGCGTTATAATACTTATTTGAACTTGGGAGGGTGATATGTTGAATAGAGAAAATACTGGGCTTATCGTCGTTGATATTCAGGGTAAACTCGCTCGTTTAGTTCATGACAGTGACGTTTTTATTTCTAACTGCCAGAAGCTAATCAAAGGTGCTCAGGCTCTAGAATTACCTATTGTTACTCTCGAGCAAAACCCTGATAAATTGGGGCCTACAGTTAAAGAACTAAATATACTCCTTAATAATAACGAACCTATCACTAAGTTTTCTTTCAACGGGTGTGAATCTTCGGCTTTCCTGAACTCAATTAAAAGCCCAAAAGTAGATACCTGGCTTATTTGCGGTATAGAAGCGCATATTTGTGTTTACCAAACAGCAAAAGGTTTGCTCGAATTAGGCTATAAAGTTGAACTTGTCAGTGATTGTGTTTCATCTCGAACTTATTTAAATAAACAGCTCGGCGTTAATCGTTTGCAAAGTATCGGCGTAGAAATTACAGGTTTAGAAATGTGTTTGTATGAACTTGTAAAGGACTGTCGGGAGCCTGTGTTCAAACAAATTTTGGGTTTAGTTCGTTAGTCAAAAGTCTTATAACAAGCAATTTAATCAGACTGTCAACGCTTGGTATTTTCAACTCAGTTTAGCTTCAGTGATTTCGGTGGTAAATTTAGGTGTATTGGTTGCATTGTCAGCTACTTAAGCGGGCGTTAGGCGCACTATGAGTTCGAGTTTCGTGAAACTATTTATATTTCTAATTGGATTTTACTGTATTCCTGCTTTTGCGGAAGATAATGATTTTTGGGAACGTAATTATCAGCAATGCTTTCAATCCGCAGATGTTGTTGTGGAAGGAAAAGTTACGAGTTTCAACAAAATCGAGTATAACGGAAACGAGAAATTTGGTTATTCACATTACCTTATATCAATCGACGTACTCAAGCCTTTAAAAGGCTTTGATGGAGTAAGCCTCCAATACCATGTGTGGTATGAGGGAAAAGAACACGAAATCAAAGGCAGTAGCTTGTTTTGCTTGTGTAAAAACAAAAAGGGTGAATTTGGTGACCCAGAGGGATTTGGCCGTATGTCTCTAGGCAAACACTACAAGAGTTACTTATATAAGCTTGAGGCTGGGAATATAGAGCCTATTGATATGACAAGTAAGTACTATGTACCATACTGTAGCGCCTAACAAGCAATTAAACTAGGACAAAAAAACAGTTGGCTTTTGCTCCTTCGTCGCTATTTTAGCCAACAATTTTTTGCCCATTATTAGGGCGTTAGGCAAATGGTCATTTAGCTCAACAATGGAGGTCAAATGTACAAAGGAAGTTGTTTATGTGGATCTATTCAATTCACCTTGAATGGCGAGATTTCAGCACCTATTTATTGTCACTGTTCACGTTGTCGAAAAGCCAGTGGAAGTGCGTATGCCACTAACGGGTTTGTAAATAAGTCTGAACTTCAAGTAACAGACGCAGAGAACACTCTGAATTATTATGAAAGTAGCGTGGGTAAGCGAAAGTATTTTTGTTCTAAATGCGGCGCACCAATTTATAGCTCAAACTCATCGAAACCAGAAAAGTTAAGAATTCGCTTAGGCTCGATAGACAGCGACATTGCTGAACGTCCAGTTTCTCACAACTTCATCACGTCAAAAGCGAACTGGGAAGAGCTAGAGGCGACGCTGCCTATGTATGAAGGGCACGAGCCATCTAGAAAGTGAAATTGCCATACAAGGCATTAAACTGTGACAGTCAACGCTCGGCGATTTCGCTTCGCGAAGTCTACGCCTAGTACGTTGCGGCACGTTAACTTGGCGTTAACTGCTTCTAGGTTTAAACTAATTCACCAATACTAGCTCTAATGTCTGCAATCGAAATAAATAGTTTGTTATCTGCGTCTTGCAATGCGGTGAAGCCGTATTTTTCATAGAAATGTTCAGCGCCGTCTTTTGCGTCAACAATGACGACAGGAAAGGCTACTGTTTCACTTGCCATTAATAGTTTTCTAAGCGCATCAATTAAAAGCCATTCACCGAAACCTTTGCCTTTGTATCTATGGTCAACAGCTAATCGAGCAATTAAGCCACCAGAAGTTACGCTGTGATGTTTCTTCTGTAATTTAGTTTGTAAATCCTGAATATCAATCGGTGTCATAGTTAATGTGTAATAACCGATAATGTGTTCAGAACATTGTTCATCTTCAAGGACAAAAGTACGAGTATTGTCTTTCTTAGCTTGTTGGCTAGCCATAACTTTCAAGTAATTATTGAGTGCGGTAATGCCACAATCAAAGCGGTTTCGGTCATGTTTAGCTTTTTCTAATTGGACTGTATCCATTATTGTGTTTTGTCCATGTAACGTGAAGCCGCCTTTTGTAACTTGCTATTTGGTTTAGCGGGCTGGTCTAACGCAGTCATTAAAGTCATAGCATCTTGTTGACTTAGTTGTAGAGCACGCTCACGTTCCATAATAGTTTTTGCTTTCTCTACAGCAGCACTAAGCACAAATGAGTTAATGCTAGACATACCAGCAATAGCCGCAGCTTGTGACAGTAGTTCTTGTGTATCAAGATCTACACGTGCTGTAATACGAGGTAATGTAGTCGCCATAACAATCTCCATTTAGTGTCAAAGTGGCACAAGTAGATTGTAGTTCAATTATTATGGGCTGACAAGTTTGGTGTCATTTTGGCACACAGCTAGCTAATGCATCAACATGATTTACTACACTCGGTAACCTCTGTTTGCCGAGTGTTTCTCGTTTTAAAACGTCAATTTCAAGTATATTTGCATGTGTTATGCAGGCGTTATGTTTCTGGACTGTGGAAAATAAGGAAAACTTTCAATGAAAGAAAATACACCAATAGTAAGATTGTTTTGCGCTAAAATGAAATCAGATTTTATGGAACTTCCAGAGTCTCAGAGAAACGATTTTATGGCTAAGGATCGTGCTAATCTAGATGAATTGGGTATGAAAGCTATTTCAATGATCCAGTGTAGTGGCATGGATGACGAATGGGACTATATTGGAGTCGAAGGCTGGCCATCAATGGATGCTATCAAGAAGCGTGAAGAATTTGAAAATAATGTCCTCCAGATTTCCAAATATGTAACGTACAAAATACATTTAGGTTTAGAGAAATCATTTGAGACCTATGGTAAGTAATAAAAAACATAATAAGGCCATCAAAGAGCGTCCACAAAGGACCATGGGCAGGACTCGCTTCGCTCACTCTTTTAGGCGTCGTTATGTGTCTACGGGAAGTTTAACTTAGGAGAGCAGTTTGGCTAAAAAGCATTATGTTGTTTGGAAAGGTCGTGAAACTGGTATTTTTACAACTTGGGCTCAGTGTAAAGCACAAGTTGACGGCTTTGCTGGTGCCAGATTTAAATCTTTTCCAACCTTAGATGAGGCGGAAACAGCGTTTGGAAGTAAACCCAAGTTGAAAGCCCCAAAAACAAAAGCAAATATCGTTAAAAAAGCCAGTAAGTTAAAGTTGGTGCCGCTTTCGCAAGAACAAATAGATGCAATGCCGTTTGAAGTCAAGATCTACACTGATGGTGCTTGTGATCCAAACCCGGGAGAGGCTGGCACCGGATTGTCCGTATATAAAAACAACGAGCTAAGTGAGCTATGGTATGGCTTGTATCAGTCATTTGGAACAAATAACACAGCAGAGCTTCGCGGTTTAAATCAAGCATTACTACTCGCTAAAGAAAAGCTGTCACAAGGGAATACAGTAGGTATCTTCTGTGATTCAAAGTACTCAATTGACTGTATTACGAAGTGGGCTATCGGTTGGGAGGAAAAAGGTTGGACTAAATCTGGTGGAGAGATCAAAAACTTAGATATCATCAAGCCAGCGTATGCTCTGTATCAAGAAATCGCGTCCAAAATTACTATCTATCACGTAAATGGGCACGTAGGTATTGAAGGTAATGAGTTAGCGGACAGAATGTCCGTCTTGGCAATAGAGTCTCAAGATGAAAGCTTATCGCTCTTTAGGGAAACTGACGATATTTCAGAAATATTAGCCTTACGTACAGGCTAATATATAAACATAACAAACTGCCTAAGAGTGACTCGAAATGCATGGTGCTTTTCTTCACATCGCGCGCTGAATAATCTTCAGCTTGGTAATACATCTGAGTAGTTATAATTACATAGCTTTGTTGCAAAAGGAGTCTGCATATGAATCTACTTATCATTTTATTTGGATTTTTGATTGTAATATCTGGAGCATTACTAACTGTTAATCCAAAGGTTATTATCGGTTTTCTGGTGTCCAACCAAGAAAAACTATGGATTCATTTTTTCGCTGTTGTTGTAAGAGTATTTTTAGGTATCTGCTTAATCACGCAATCAGACATATCCAAATTTCCAATCGCAATTGAGGTGTTTGGCTGGGTTTCATTAACAGCGGCAATAGTTATAGCTTTGATTGGCCGTCGCAGATTTAATCAATTGATAAACTGGGTAATTACTAGGGTTAAACCATATGCTCGTTTGGGTGGATTAGTCACTTCGATATTTGGCGTTTTCCTTATTTATGCTTTTATCTAAAACAAGCGTTAAGCAGCATAACAAGCAATTAAAGCGGGATGAAAAAAAGCGGGTATTGCAAAAGGTGAAATTTCGGATGTAACTGCAAAAGTGATGGCAGTTGCAGCAGGTCAGAAAAAACTTCAGATGCAAGAGGTGTTGGATAAGTACAAAATAGACCTCGATACATTTGAATAACGTTCTAACAAGCCGCTTAATTTGGCAGCTATCGCGTGGCATTTTCTCCTGAGTCATCGAACTTCAAAGAATTATCTCAAGCCTCAGTTGAAAATGAGGTCGAGGCAACTAAAACATAATAAGTTGCTTAAGAGTGATTCAGTATGCGTGATGTTTCTACATAAAGTTTGGGGGTGTATTCCTTCTTAACCTATTGAATTTATTTAACTGTCATAAATGTGTCGGGTTGGTGACTGATCAAGTGCGAGCAATTAAAAGTTTCTACTCTCATTTAATAACTTACCTCGTGGTTATAGGTTTATTGTTTGTCGTAAACTTAGTGACAGATTCGAGTTATATATGGGCATGGTGGCCAGCCATGGGGTGGACCGGCTTACAAATACCCTCTT
>ASRM01000200.1_pt1 | contig 10761 bp, 11 predicted proteins | sample 693238 | NCBI WGS metagenome assembly ASRM01 (sample SAMN02169242, study PRJNA158439) | bioreactor metagenome | isolation source: day 74 sample from continuous culture bioreactor inoculated with sediment... | place: Germany: Bremen
GTGTTCACGATGGTCCAGAATCACCGTTCACGATGCTCCGGAATACGCAACAAGGTTAAATCACGTGTTTTCAAATAGGAGTAAAGCCACGCTTTAATAAACAGCCAGCGATATTGTGCACGAAGATCGCGTGACTTAGCTGTTTTATTCGAGCTAATTTCTTTATAAATATGATCGGTAGGCGATGACGGCATTTCTGGCCTGTGCTTTAACTGTTTAACCAAGTGATGAGCCAGAACTACGTCTATGAACAACGGATATTCTCGCCCCTTAAACGGCACTTTTTTTAAGCCTAATCCTTCAGCTTCAGCTTTAAATCGTTTTCCCTTGTTTGCCTTCTTTCCCCAAAAGGTAACTTGAGTATTGATTTGGTTATCTCGTAGCACTGAGTAGCGCTGTAACAATAATTTCGCTAACAACCCATACTTTCCATCCGCATCTAACGTCTTCAGATCACCAAAGTCAAATTCTTCTGATTTAGACAGCTCCATTAAGCTGTCACTTATCTGTTGGCATTGTTCAACAATATGATTTCTTAATCTTTTATCTATATAAGCAGCATTCCTTTTTAACTCATATTCTTTTACGACCTCATACCATTGCGCCAAGCTCTTCTCTGCTAATACAGTCAATATAATCATCAACTTAGAATTTTTAACCTGTGCCAATTCTTCAAAGCTGTTTTTAAGCTTTTCAATTCCCTTATCTTTTTTTCGTCCATAAGGTTTTTCTAAAAACAGCTGGCAATACAAAAGGTAATTATTCACATGGGCATAATTAAAAAAAGTAAATGCAAAAGGACAATAGTCATCGTCATTTCCCGGTAGTTGTCCCCTCTTAAAAGCCCATTGACAAAAATTCATATGCTCATAGCTGGCTATCCCTTTAGCCTTTTTCTTGAAACGCTTTAACCAAGGATGAAAATCAGCGATAAGCCGCTCAAACGCTTCCAAGTCTGGATCATTTTCTGGGATTTTATAGTAGTTAGACATCAGCACTGCCTGATCTGATTATTAGGGAGGCGCATTGTACTGTTAACAATCAGGATTTACAGGGAATTATTCAGTTCATCGACGGTGTCGTCATATCCGTCGACGACAGTAAAAAGTGAGTAACTAAGATACGACAAAATCGCTTGGTGATCATAAATAGTATATCTGCTATTCTAAGAGGATGTTGGACAGAATCTTCTTACAGATTTCGGGTTGTTCCTACCCGTCTTTTAGCGAGCTTCAAGACAAAGCGCGCATCAGAACTCAACTTCGTATTTGAAAAATTATGAGAATTTTACGACAGAACATAAAATGAAGCAGTAAGCTAATTTACCTTTTATCTTACAAATAAGACGAGGTACATTTTTTGCAATCTAACCTAAAATTAATAGACTATTTATCATGTGTTTAGGAAGTACATAATGGATGCAATTTTTTAACCATAAAACATATATTTAATAGCTATCAATATTCTCTTGATTCATATAATGTATATTATAATAATATTGAGGTGATTATCATGCCGGAAAATAAAAAAGAAATTACATGCCTCTCTGGGGAACTTATAAACAAGGGAGCGTACACTTGTCACCTTTGTCATTTTGAAGTTATATCCCTTAAGGATGGCTTCATATTACCAACTTGTCCTTGTTGTGAAAATACATTATTTTTCACCTTTAATATAAAACAATTTGAACGAAATTAAATAAGAACTAGACATTTTAAACTTAGCTTACAAACAAAAACACCTTATTCTTTATAAACTTTATAAACTTTATAAGCAATGCCATTTTTATTATTATTTTTTACTGAATACATTAATTTATCTGCAATATTTATTGCTTCATGAACATTATTAGGTAACGTTTCGAAAGTAACTATACCAATACTAAAACTTACATTCCAATTTTTATTTTTCATTTTTGCATTAAGATTTTCTTCTGCTTTTAAAAAGGCAGCCTTAGCTTCATCATGTTTTGTTTCTGGTAATAAGCAAACAAACTCATCTCCACCAATCCTAGCAACAATATCCGTAGCACGTAGAGATGAAACTAAACACTGGGATACATCAATCAACAATTCATCTCCCACAGAATGTCCTAATGTATCGTTAATATTTTTAAAATCATCAATATCAATATAGGACAGTGACAACTTATGACCATATCGACTTGATCTAAGTATTTCATTTTCCATTACAGTATAAAAATACCTCGAACTATAAACACCTGTCAAAGTGTCAGTATCTGCTGCATTACTTTCAAACTTATGAACTTCTCTAAAGTTAGTGACTATAATGGACAAGAAAACATACACAATAAAATTAATAACAATATTAGTGAGATTACTAAAAATAATGAAATCATCTTTTGGACTTATCAATAAGGAGACACACACAATAAGCACAGACAAACCAATACCCGCCTTACTATTTCCGTACCAACTTGCAAGTAAAACTGGGACAATTAAAAAAGGCGTAAGATCGGCATAATCTTGAACGACAAAACGAGCTAAAAACAAAACAAACAAGGCTAAAACTGACATCAACCAAATAGATAAATTAGTATGTTTAGAAAATGTATCTAAAATAGTTTTCATTATTTAAAACAACCTTTACACTAAATTTATTCAATTTAAAATGGAGAATATATCTCCTATCACAAGAGCAAGAATTTCAGCATATTTAGTTAAATAATAGGATACTATGAACGGATTAGCCAACGTTAATTTTATAAAGGGGCATTAAGGGAGGATTTTCAAGACAAAGAGTGGATTTAGAACTCTAAAATAGAAAGTCAGTAATGAGTTACGGCCTTTATTAAATTTGCACTGCCATTCTGTGCCACTCTCAGACCAAGTGTTCATTTTTCTCAGAATTAGGACATTCAGAAAATAGCTTTACGGCACCTAAGCGTTAGGAAGCCTATCAAACTTCAGAATATTAGAAGTTATCAGAATCGGTCAGTCTCAACGTATTGAATTACTGAAAGTCAATCAATACCTGAAAATTCTAGACACCGAATATATCAACGACGCTCATTTCGCCCGACAAAAATAAAACGGAACAAATTTAATATAACTGATAAAAATCTAGTAAGTGTGTTATATTTCCTTACATCCCTACCGCTTAGTAGGGACTTCTTTTCTTTTCCGAACTCTCATTTCGGCATTCCTTAGTCGCCCCCCTAGGCCTTAATGCAAGGTTTTAGTTATGTCGATTTCAACACAAAAATCAAGAACAATCTTCCAGCTCAATCGAAATGATGATACAAAAATAAACAACAATTTAGCGTCGCCCCCCCCTTGGACTCCACTTTGCCACCAGATCAACCCAGTAATACCTACGGCAATTATTTATTGCGAAGGTAACTTCGGAAAAATTGATGGAAAAACTGCGAATGGATTGGTCAGACATTCGTGCAATTATCGTATCTTATCGGTCATTGATAGTGATTGCGCTGGTTTGAACTCAGGCGACGTACTTGGTGATGCGAAAAATAACATCCCTATTGTTACAAATATTGAAGAAGCTATGAGTCGAGCAGAAAACACTCCTGATTACTTCATCTTTGGAATCGCGCCGTCAAATGGTTTCTTATCTGACTTAGAAAAGAACATTATTTTAAATGCAATGTCTCGGAAGATGAGTATCGTCAATGGATTACACGAGTTTTTAACAGACGATCCCATATTTTTGGAAGCGAGCATAAAAAACAACGTTCAAATACTTGATATTCGCAAACCTAAAAACAAGGAAGACCTACAAACATTTACCGGACAAATACACAGAGTAAACTGTCCTAGAATAGCAGTTATGGGAACCGACTGCGCATTAGGAAAACGAACGACCGCAACAATACTAGCCAATGAATTAAGAAAAAAAGGCCTTAATGTAGCCATGATTGCTACTGGCCAAACCGGCATTATACAAGGTGCTCCTTACTGTGTGGCTCTAGATGCAGTCCCTTCTCAATTTTGCGCTGGTGAGTTGGAATCTGTCATTGTTAAAGCGTATGAAACTGAAAAGCCTGATCTCATTATTATTGAAGGTCAAGGCGCCTTGAGTCACCCGGCATTTTCAACTAGCTCTTTTATATTACGTGGTAGTTGTCCAACCAGTGTCATTTTGCAACATGCTCCTAACCGTTTAAATCGGATTGATTTTCCTAACATGCCTATGCCCTCAGTTGCATCTGAAATTAATCTTATAGAGACATTTTCTGATACGTCTGTAATTGGATTAACACTTAACCATGAAAATATGTCGTCAGATGAAGTATTAACCGCAATGAGTGCTTACTCCAGTGAGTTTGGTATACCTGTAACTGATGTGTTGTCACAGCCTGTAAACCAACTGCTACAAATGGTATTGTCTGCGTACCCTCTGATAGCAAGTAGACTGGGTAAAAAAGGGTGAGCTACCCTAGGTTAGACATCGATTGTGCTAAAATACATCACAATACGAAACTTCTTATAACCCAACTCTCTCTAAAAAATATATCCGTTACCCCCGTCACGAAGGTTTTTTTAGGTCACCCCGTTATTGCTCAAGTATTACTAGATGCAGGCGCAGAGATGCTTGCAGATTCTAGACTCGAAAATATCAGAGAAATGACACAAGCCGGCATTTCAGTTCCGATGATGTTGATACGCACACCAATGCTTAGCCAAGCGAAAAATGTTGTAAGATGCTGTGAAATTAGTATGAATACAGAAGTTCAAACTATTCAGAGACTTTCCAACGAAGCAAAACAATTAGACCTCAACCATGGCATCATTATCATGGTTGAACTTGGTGATTTGAGAGAAGGAATCATGCCCGCTCATGTCATTGGGTTCATCCATAAAATAATTTCCTTACCGAACATAGAAATACGAGGAATAGGTACAAACCTAGCTTGTCGATATGGTGTCGCTCCCAATGACCAAAAAATGGCGCTTCTTTCAGGTTTAGCCGATGAGATTGAAATTAAATTTGGACTAAATCTCGATATTATTTCAGGTGGTAATTCAGCTTCAATTAACTGGGCACTTAATCACACTGGGCAAACTAGAGTGAATAATCTTCGTCTAGGAGAAGGCATTTACCTCGGTTGTGAACCGTTAAAACAAGAAAGAATTAAAGGCTTATATACTGATGCAATTACGTTAACTGCTGAAGTGATTGAGTCTAAAATAAAACCCTCTTTACCTTGGGGCTCACGAGGGTCAAATGCTTTTGGTGAATACATAAATATTTCAGATAGAGGTTCTGTATCACAAAACATTCTCGCACTAGGTCGTCAAGATGTTTCTGTTGCTGGACTTAGCGTTCCAGCTGGCATGACAATAATGTCATCAACAAGTGACCATTTGATTATTGAAACGTCGGATAAGCCGTTACTTATTGGTCAAAAAGTTAAATTCAACTTAGACTACAGCGCTCTCTTATCTTGTATGTCCTCTAGTTATGTCCATAAATTCTTCAATACGAATAGCGCTTTAAGAAATCAAAAAAAAACTAGCGATACTAATGACAAAGCTAAACCTTACCATATTAGTAATCAGTATCATGCTTAACGACAGCCAATCATACCAATTACAGTCTAATAAATTTTCCAACTGTAGAGCGGCCATTATTTCCAGTAAGCTACCAAAGAATATGGGCCGCATAAAACTGATTCATGCAAGAACAGACTCAGATGTCGTGAATCTAATTTTTACCAAAGAGACATATATAGATATGATAATTTTAGTAAAGCACGTAATAAAGGAGTATTGCAACAGGTTAGAAACTCGACACTTTTTAAATAATGGCACTTTCTATCAAGTCATTATGTTGGATTCAATAAAAAAAGTAGAAAGCTTAGAGGTAACATCTCTAGATAAGCGATCTAATTGAATGCCTAATAATAAATTGGATGTAAGTCAATATGAGTTATTCAACACCTTAAATAACATTGTTTTATTTAAGTTAGAAAGACTTGCACCATGGGAAAAAAACTTCATTTCGGATTTACACGACAAAGCAATAACAGGGCAACCCATTTCAAATAAGCAAAAGCAGCTTATTTTTAAAATTTCGAAGAAAACCTACAAATTGAAGAAGAAAAATGGATCTGAAAAAACTTGACCCCGATTTATGTTTTACTTTGTCTTTCAAACGTAACTTCGAATGAGGAAAAAACGTGTTTTTCTATACTTTTATAGCATCAAATTCATGAAACAATACGTCTACAAGAGGTAGCAATCCAGAATGTTTTCAATTGGGAGATAAGCTTATGAAACACATGTTTTTTTATTACTCTTTGTAGGATTTCAATCCTACGGCCATGCTGATGCAACTATCAACGGTCAGGAGGCCAAACTAGTTAACGGATACCATGACAAAATGAGAGATTTAGCCGCAGGTTGTTACGCTTATATAATTTATACAAAGAATAACATTGACCCTGAAGTGTCAAAGAAAATTGATGGATTGCTAAAAGAATACCAGATTGCAAGGCGAGACTATAAAGCTGAAGTCGTTGAGAATATAAACTGGTTAAATAAATCAGCAAAGGGGCAGAATGGATACTTTGACGAGAGAAGAGCATTAAGTCATTTGAAGAAACACTGCGTTTCTGTAGATAACCATTCGAAAATCAACTAATAATTTTCAGTTTATTGTTTTAGCGAGATATAGGTAACTACCAAATTTTTAAGGTTTAGTGTCTACCGGAAATTACCATTTCGTAATATTTAATTACGGTATATGTCTCGCAACTAACATGCATTATTATCCATAAATAATAGTCGGTTAAGTACGTCTTAATTGAACAATTTTATCTTTCACTCTACAGATAGCAAATGAGGTGTTAGAGAAACTCTGAGCATAGTCTCCAAACTTTCTGAGCAGCGTATATACTACTGGTAAGTGAACACTATTTGGGGAGTAGATAATGGAGATTTATCAACATGGGATGGCGGAGCTATTTGAACAGCTTGGGTTAGGCAGTTCACCGGAAGAAATTAAAGACTTCGTGAAGAGCCACCGACATACACGAAATTCAGCTCCAATACATGAAGCGAGTTTTTGGACAACTTCACAATCGGATTTTTTGAAACAGGGTATCGATCAAGATGCCGATTGGGCAATGTTGGTGGATCAGCTTGACATTATGTTACGAGACCAATGGACTCAATAATTCATCAGTCGATAAATTCAAAAGGTAGTTTGGTATGCAGAATGCAGCCTCTATGGTGCAGGAGATTGAAATTGCATTCTAACCTTCAATTGTTCCAATAAGAATATCTGTATACAAACAGTTATCTGAACAAAACCAAGTGAAACTAAGATAATTAGTTGAGTGCGTTCTGCGAACAGCAAGCGAGTTCTGATCGCAGAACCAGCTTCTAGTTCCCTTTTATTTTTGTCGCTAGCTCAGATTACCCTACTGACTTAACCATATGATATGAATTTGGTTAACATCATTTTAGACTTCAGGTTATTTTATGCCATTCCACCATTGGTTAATGTCTTAGGGTCAAAATAATTTTCTAATTCACTTCTGCTCAGATTGGTTTCTTCTTCTGCTACATCGATGACATTCCTGCCCTCTTTGTAGGCTTTTTCCGCTATTTCGGCAGTTTTCAAATAACCAAGAATAGGATTTAACACTGTAATCAGGATAGGATTTTTAGCGAGAGTTTTATCGATATTGTCTTGACGCACTTTGAACGGCTCAATTGCTTTGTCTGCCAATGAAATACATGAGTTGGTCAGAAGATGTATCGATTCAAGCAAATTGTATGCAATTACCGGCAACATAACGTTGAGCTGGAAGTTGCCCGACTGGCCGGCAATAGTAATGGTTGTATCGTTGCCTATTACCTGTGCCGACGCCATTGCCACAGCTTCAGGAATCACAGGGTTTACTTTACCTGGCATTATTGATGAACCAGGTTGCAAAGCCTTAAGCTCAATCTCACCAAGTCCAGCAAGCGGACCTGAATTCATCCAGCGTAAATCATTGGATATTTTAATCAATGCAACAGCCAATGTTTTTAACTGACCGGAAAGAGAAATAATAGAATCCTGACAACTCAGGTTAAAATAGAAGTTATCGCTAGGTTCAAATGATAAACCGCTTAACTGACTTAAGTTATGACAGAAATCCGCAGCAAAGCATGAATGAGCATTGATCCCGGTTCCGACAGCGGTTCCTCCTTGACCAAGTGCTCTTACAAACTCCATTGTGGAGGCTATTGACTGCGAAGCATGTTGTATTTGCGCTTCCCATCCACTTAATTCCTGACTGAACGTAATAGGCATCGCATCCATTAAATGTGTTCGGCCAGTTTTAACAATGCCTTCAAGTTCCTTCTGTTTGTTTCTCAGTGTTTTTGTTAAATGAGTTAGTGCCGGCATCAACAAACTTTCGGTTGTCATGACAGCACTAACTTGAATGGAAGTTGGAATCACATCGTTACTACTTTGTCCCATATTAACATGGTCGTTAGGGCTTACTTTTTCGTTCAATATTTGGCTTGCCAGTGTCGCAAGTACTTCATTGGCATTCATATTTGTACTGGTACCTGAACCAGTTTGAAATACATCAATAGGAAACTGATCATGATATTGGCCATCAATAATGTATTTCGCAGCTTTAATTATTGCATCTGCAATGTTGTTGTTTAATGTGCCTAATTCAGCGTTTGTCTTTGCGGAAGCCTGTTTGATATAAGCTAATGCAACAATCAAATCTTTAGGCATCTCATGTTTACTAATTTTGAAGTTGTCGATGGCTCTTTGAGTTTGAGCCTGATAGAGGGCATCAAAAGGAACTTTGATTTCACCCATACTATCTTTTTCAACACGAAATGTCTTATTCATAAAACACCCTTAAATTAACCTGAGATCGATTTATATACCGTAATTATAACGAATAAATTAAAGCTTGATGCCTTTTCGGATAACCTCGGGTATTGCAACGTCGTATCAAAGAAATATGGCTGGACACTCGCGCTAAACAGAAGAAGGGCAAAAACAATTTAGACCACCTCCTTACACCTTAAAACTTGCGCCTAAAACATCGACGGCGTCGTCACTATCAACCGTCAACAACGTCAATAAAATAAAAAGAAGTTCACCATTCCTAGCTAGCTTCTTTAATTAAACGTGTTATTTAAGTTCCCATTAATCTTCTGGCCCAACAATAGCCCCAGTGACTCCACCGACAACTAAGCCTACAGCAGCACCTTGAACACCACCTACGCGAGCGCCAAGTGACATGCCAATCATCGCGCCTTTTTCGGCGCCGCTGGCACTTGGTTTTATGGTCACTTTTGTAGTGGGATGATCCCGCTCAATCTCAATAGCTTTTAACGGCAAAGATGACTGACCCAGTGTTAAAAAATTCATAATTGTATTACCTCTAACTAGTTTTAAACAAAGAAAAGGGCGATACCATTACTGATATCGCCCCGTTATGCCGTATTGCTCTTTCTTCATTTAAGTAGTGAGTACCCCCATAAACCTACTAAAAATCAAATTAAGCAAGACAGCAAATCTATTGGATTAATCGCTACTTTTAGCGTTGTTAGCATCGCACTTGCTTGGATCAGTTTCTTTGCCATTCATGGTTCCGCACACATCAGCATTCCACTGAACAATGACCCCATTAGATACGGTATTTTGATTACCCGCTTTACCATTCCATTTAGATTCCAATAAATCACGATTCTTAGAAATATCGCCCGGATTGCCTCCGAAGGTTCCACCTGCAAATGCACTGACTGACATGACTGAAATACTCAAAAGAGTGATAAGTTGGATTGTTACTTTTTTCATTATTATTGCCTTCTTAGATAGGTGTGAGGTCTTCTTAATCCTATTAATCAAGAAGTTGCACTCACTAGAATGATATTATTGCGCTTAGATACGACAGGACGTGTCGCGTAGATGAATTAATTTGGATAGTCGGCTAACACCTTGATTAGCCTAGGTTGTGAAATTCAATGAAAGTTATAACGATTTCACTAACCTAATGAATTTTGGTTAGAAATAATCATGCTCGACAGCTCCTGACAGGAACAACTTCTACAATGCGTAGGATGAAAGAGCACGATACATTAGCAAAACGACTTGGCATGATTTTGACCCGATTAAATACGGGTGAAAAATTGCATCTAGAAGATTTAAGCCGTGAGTTTGGCGTCAGCGAAAGAACGCTTCAACGAGACTTTAATGAACGGTTAAGTTACCTGCCAATTCAGCGCAATGGCGCTTGTTACTTTTTAGACCCTCAGGTATTAGGTAGACAAACTAACAATGAAGTGTCATTGCTGCTGATGAACATGGGCTTAAATAGCTTATTTTCCGGTAAGCATTACCTCAGTAATGGCGTACTCAACAACAAAACCACACCGCCCTTTCTATTCAAGAACCCACAAATTGAAGACATTAGCGATTGCGCCTCTATGTTCGAGAAACTTATCGAGTCGATACAGCGAAGAAACGTGATTGGCTTTATCTGTAATGGGAAAAGCTACGATGATTTTCACCCCTATCGGTTGTTGAATGACCGTGGACACTGGTACTTAGCCGGAACACACAGAAATCGCCTAGAATCTTTCAGAGTCGCTAAGATTTGTGAGTTAGTCCGATACGAAGATAAATACTCTCCCAATTTAAACGTAGAAAAGAAGCTCACTAACTCTCGATTTGATGATGAGTTAATTAATGGCCTTGAGGTGCTGTGTAGTGGTCAACTAATATTGGCCACGCTTTTAGAGTTTAACCAGAACA
>ASRM01000201.1_pt1 | contig 10692 bp, 8 predicted proteins | sample 693238 | NCBI WGS metagenome assembly ASRM01 (sample SAMN02169242, study PRJNA158439) | bioreactor metagenome | isolation source: day 74 sample from continuous culture bioreactor inoculated with sediment... | place: Germany: Bremen
GCTTCGACTTGTGCTTTACGATCGTCGCCGTGGGTATGCAGCTCCAGATAGATAGACTCAGGTTTAATACCTTGCTCACCAGTGCGTTGAGCTGGCGTGGAAAAGTGGATCGCGCCCAGTGCCTCAACGGTGCAACCTTCAATTGACTTGTATTTACCCGCGTCGTCCGGGTGTTGGCAAAATACCTGAACTTCATGACCAATCAGGGTTGTTGGCAAGAAAGAATCGGTATTGATCCATACTTTACCATCGTCATCAATTTTACGTACCTGCATACGGATTTTATCAGCATGACCAACAATCATCACACTCACTAGATCATCGCGTCCCGGATGAGAATCGAAAACAAGGCCCGCATTGCCTTTAAACTGATGAACGCCCCAACTGGCTGGCATAAATTGCTCAAATTCCGGCTTGATTACGCCATAGGTCATTGCGGCTTCAAAACCAATAGGTGAAGGAGAGGCAAGTACCTTCTTCATAAACTCGAACTGGTCGTTTGGCATGATGGTTTCCCATGCTTGTTTTTGTTCTGCGTTGCTATCTAAACTCATTATTTAACTCTTTTTGTCGATTCATATGTAACACAATGCTGCTGTTGGTTTTTATTATACCAGCATATTACTGTGGAAGTGGGCCGTGAATGAAGACCGTTGATTTAAAGGTTGTGGCGCGTAGGTTAAGCTCAAATAAGCTTAACCGTTATCGACTTGTTCTCACCCACGTTGTGAGCTGACGATTTCATCATTTACCCAGTTTAATAACTGTTTGATTGCCTTCGACAATATTTGATTCTGTCTCACCACATATCCCAGGCTTGTGGTGGGAAAGTCAGGTAAAGCCGTTACCTTAGATTTGAGAGCAATCTTAGTCGATATAGCGAACTCTGGAATGATAGCTACACCAAATCCGGCCTCTGCCCAATCAATTTGAGCATCTACACTGCCTACCTCCATGACTCTATATTCAGGGAGGTTTAATAGAGGTAAAGCTTCGTCAATGAAATCCCGGGTACGCGTATCATGGCCGAGTAAAATTAGGGTAAGTCCATCTTGTTGTCTTGCGGTTTTATTGTTGCTCTTTTTTTGATTGCTTGCATTTTGCTCTAACTCTAAACCATCACCTAAAGCACACCATTTTATCTGTTGCAGCTCAGTGAAATGCAGTGGTTGACTCTGTTTTTGAGCGATGACAAATCCGAGATCGGCTTCAGCATTTTTTACCAGCTCAGAGGCTTGAGATGATGTGGTATTTAATAAGGTAAAATCGATGCCGGGAAACTGAGCCTTAAATAGCTGAAAGGGCTCAATCAATAATAAACGAGAAATAATATCACTGGCGGCAATGGTTAAGGTACCCCGGTTGAACTCATTGAAGGCGTTGAGATCCGCCTGACATATTTGCAATTCTAATAAGGTTTTTTGGCTACTCTCCAGTAAACGCAGGCCAGCCTGAGTTAAACAAAATGGGCTTCGTTCTATCAGTTTTACCCGGGTCGCTTGCTCAAGTTGTTTTAAGTGCAAGCTTACATTGGGTTGTGTCATGTGCAGCGCGATAGCCGCTTTGCCAAAGTGTTTATATTCGGCCAATGTGACAAATGTTTTTAACCAATGGATATCTAGCACAATCGTTTCCTTAGCTTGCTGGTTCTAATAAAGGTCATATGAATTTCTTATTAAGATGATAATTATAATTAATTTCTCTTATTTAATCGACAGGAATAGCATGGTTCCTCAATCAATCAGGAGAAATATTATGCCGTCTATTGTTGTTGTTGGTGCTAACTGGGGTGATGAAGGTAAAGGTCGCATTGTCGATTTTCTAGCCGCAGATGCCTCTGCAAGCATTCGTTTCCAAGGTGGGAATAACGCAGGTCACACCGTAGTAAATGACTTCGGTACGTTTAAACTGCACCAATTGCCAAGTGGTATTTTTAATCCTGATTGTATCGCCGTTCTTGGTCCGGGCATGGTAATTAGCCCTGAAGCACTAAGTGAAGAGATTGCAGAAGTGAAAGCGACAGGCGTTGATGTCAAACTGTGTATTTCAGATCGTGCCACCTTATGTTTACCTCTGCATGCGCTAGAGGACACCTTAGAAGAGCAACGTTTGGGTGACGCCGCTTATGGCTCAACCAGACAAGGTATCGCTCCAGCATACGGTGATCGCGTTATGAAAAAAGGCATTTTGGTCGGTTGGTTAAACCAGCCGGAAGTGCTTGAGCAGCGTATTCAGTTTATGCTCGACTGGAAAATGCCACAGCTTAAAGCGCTTTATCCAGATTGCGACTTTACTCAAAGTGCCGCAGAAATGACCCAGTGGCTACTTGATGTCACTAAAGCATGGCGTCCATTTATCTGCAATGTGACTCAGCCGCTTAAGGCGCTTCAAGCACAAAACGCCAATTTGCTTTTTGAAGCTCAATTAGGAGCAGGTCGTGATTTAGTCTATGGCGAATACCCATGGACAACATCATCCAACGTTACTGCGGCCTATGCAGGCATTGGTAGTGGTTTACCTGCTCTTCGCCCAGAGCGCGTCATTGCTGTTGCTAAATCGTTTAGCTCTTCTGTAGGGACAGGCACGTTAGTCACAGCGATGGAAGAACAAGACAATTTCCGCGAAAGTGCCAATGAGTACGGTGCTGTTACTGGTCGTCCGCGTGATATGGGCTATTTTGATGCTGTGGCGACCCGAAATGGTGTTGAGCTGCAAGCAGCTACAGAGATTGCGTTAACGAAAATTGATTGTCTTTCAGGTATGAAAGATATCAAGATTTGTGTTGCTTATGCTGGTGAGCATACCGAGAATCCAATTTGGCCACAAACCGCGGCATTAACGCCAGTGTATGAGGACATGCAAGGGTGGGATGAAGATATAACAGTTTGTCGTACTTTTGATAGCCTGCCTCAAGCTGCACAGGATTATGTCACTCGCATTGAGCAACTTATGGGTGTGCCAATTAGCATGGTATCGGTAGGGCCAGAGCGCGAACAAATGATTATTCGCAGCTGAGTTTTATAAAAAATATTTTTGGATAAAAAGGAAAGCAGGCTAATTGGTCTGCTTGCCTTTTTTGTTTCTATGCACAGTCTTTGCGCTTTGCTTTCTTAATCTGTTATGGGTCATGGGGTCTAGGCTATGGGCTATGGGTTATGGGCTATGGGCTATGGGTTATGGGATATGGGATATGGGGTATAGGTTATGGGAATGCTGCATTTAGAAACCTGAACTGCTCCAGTAGGACTGAATTTGGAATTTATGGTATTTGGCTAGGCATGTTCGCCGACTGGTGGATAAGCGGGATTTTATATTTTCATAGAATGATCAGCATGAAGTGGTCAGCAAATTAATGATTGAAAAGTGAATTGACGGAACCCAATGGATCTTTTTGGGTTCCGTACCCACTTAATGACTCGTAATCTTATTGAATTATTCCAGCGACTTCTGCGACCAGTTGGCCTAGCTCTTCCCACTTATCGTTATCAATGAGGTCATTTGGGACCATCCAAGTACCGCCACATGCGATTACGGATGAAACACCAAGATAGTCGTTAACATTTTTTGGGTTTACTCCGCCAGTAGGCATAAATTTAACTGGATAAACGGCTGAAAGGGCTTTCAACATTGAAACGCCACCAGAAGGCTCTGCCGGGAAAAACTTTAATGTATCTAATCCCATTTCCATGGCCTGTTCTACTAGGCTGGGATTGTTGATTCCAGGAATGATGGTGATGCCACGTTGTTGACAATATTTGACCGTCGTCGGGTTAAAGCCCGGACTGACAATGAAGTCGACACCAGCGCAAATGGCCAAATCAACTTGCTTGCTATTTAACACTGTACCAGCGCCTATAAGCATGTCAGGAAAAGCGTCGCGCATGTTTTTTATTGCTTGCACAGCTTGTTCGGTGCGGAAGGTTACTTCGGCGCAAGGTAAGCCATTTTCAACCAATACTTGCGCTAACTTTACCGCCTTGCTGGCATCTTTAATGGCAATAACCGGTACTACTTTAATGTCTTGCAGTTGTTTATTTAATGCGTTCACAAATTTTATCCTCATATAGTTGGCATTGTTGCCTGGTCAATAACGGCGCCACGGTGTTGAATAACTGTCCCTGCGACTTTATGACCCGACTGTGCAGATTCTTCCAAAGAGCCACCTAATAGACGTTTTGCTAGATATCCGGCACTGAAAGAATCCCCTGCCGCAGTGGTGTCTATAACGTTGTCAATTTTGTTTGAAGGTACTTCAATAGTTTGACTATCTTTAATGACAAAGCAGGCGTCACTGCCTCTTTTCATTATGATTTCGTCAACGCCAAAAGATTGCGTTCGTAATATTGAATACTGCTCGTTTTTGTCCCCCCAAAGCATGACGTCATCGTCATAAGTGATAAAGGCAATATCGGTCAGTGTCAGCATTTCGCGATACCAATGCTGAGCTTCCTCAATAGAGTCCCATAATGCAGGGCGGTAGTTATTGTCGAACGCAATGGTAGTACCATTTCTTTTGCACAAGGTTAATGCGTCCAATAACTTTTTTCGGCAATCGTCAGGTAAAATCGCCAGGCTAATACCGCTAAGATAAATAAGCTGATGTCGGGATAAATTCTCTGCAAGGGACTGGACAGCGTGGTCTCGTATCCAAAATTTCGCAGCGGATTCATTACGCCAATAATAAAAGCTGCGTTCTCCGTCTTCAGCTGTTTCTATCGCATAAATTCCCGGAACTCGACCTTCCACTTGATAGACCATGTCTGTATTCAAGTTTTCGTCGTGCCATTGGTTGAGCATATCTGAACTGAAAGGATCGCTGCCTAATCCGGTAACATACGATGTAGTAACACCTGAAGAGTGAGTTAGGCGGGATAAATAGACGGCGGTATTTAGTGTGTCACCGCCGAAACCTTGTTCTAGGCCTTGTTTCGTTTTTCGAAGCTCTATCATGCACTCGCCAATAATGGCAACGCTATTAATGTTCATAGAAAGTCTCCTCTATTATAATGAGACCGTCTTGGATTCGAAGTGCTTAAGCTAACATAGCGTACAAGAACACTAAGCTATTCCTGTACGTAATTGATTGAAATGACGTTAATGCTACGCCTTTTCTTAGATCTTTAAAAAATGCCAGCTCATTTCTGAGCTGGCAAAAATGTTAGGCTGACCCCGATAAGACAGCTGAAACAAAACTTAAGCTAAAAGCTCATTTACATAGTCAGCGATTTCTGCAACCTGACAGTTTTCAAAGAAGCAAGCTTTAAACCTTTCACCAGATACCGCCGTTTTTACAAGCTCTTGGTCCATAGCGCGCAAGGTATCAAGGTAGTTATCTTTAACAACAGCAGCTTTAACATCGTTTAGGATTGCAGCGTTACGTTGTTGAGGTTCGGCCCTTTCTAGAGGGTAGCCTTGACCACGTGCACCAGTAGTAAACGCTTTTTCAAAGATATAACCGACATTCAACTCTGCGCCCCAACCGTATCCTTTAGCAAAAGCTAGAGAAAGTGCGTTACCGTTGTTGATTTGATTAAATAAGAATGCATCAGATGGATCCAAGCAGTAGCCACATACAACATTTGGATGGATATTCAGAGACATCATTGCGCCTTGACCTGTACCGCAGCCAGTGACAACAAAATCAACGGATTTAGAGTTAATTAGAATACTAGCGATAATTCCAAGGTGGATGTAGGTCAAATGGTGGTCGTTTTCATCAGACATACCAACGTTAAAGACGGAATCACCTTGAGCAGATACAACCTTGTTTAGTTCGTTCAATACAACCGAGTTTTTACCTGCTTGGCTGTTTTCCATCATTAATGCAATTTTCATTTTTAGTTCCTTACGGGCATTCCGCAAATTTGTCATAAACAGTTTGAATTGGTTATACGAAATCTTTACGTATAGGCGTAAAGTTATCTAATAGCCCTCCGGCTTTAATTACTTTCGTTTCTTCACCAATAACATTTTCATCCTTAGTAGGATGGTAAATGGTTGTACTGATATTTAGCGAGCTAACCAGCCGCCATCTACGGCAATGGTATAGCCATTAATATAGTTTGATGCACTTGATGCCAGAAATACACAAGGGCCAGCTACGTCTTCAGGTGTACCCCAGCGATTGGCAGGAATACGGTCGAGGATTTCTCGGTTGCGTGATTCATCGGCGCGCAGTGCTGTCGTATTGTTCGTTGCCATATAGCCAGGTGCTATCGCATTGACATTAACACCTTCTTTTGCCCATTCGTTGGCCATTAAACGAGTAACGCCCATTACTGCACTTTTAGAGGCAGTGTATGAAGGAACGCGGATGCCACCCTGATAAGAAAGCATAGAAGCAATATTAATGATTTTGCCACCTTCGCCCTGAGCAATAAATTGTTTGGCAACGGCCTGAGACATGAAGAAAACTGACTTAATGTTAATGTTCATAACGTCGTCCCAGTCTTGCTCACTAAAATCGACGGCGTCGTTTCGGCGAATAATACCAGCGTTGTTCACTAAAATATCGATGCGGCCTAACTCAGTTATCGCTCGGTCTACGATAGAAGGGATATCATCAAGTTTCATTAAATTAGCACGTACGTCGATAAATTTTTGGCCAGTCTCAGCCATTTTTTCAATCGTTTCTGTCGGTTCAACAATGTTTACACCAACAATATCACAACCTGCACTAGCTAACCCTAACGCCATACCTTGGCCTAAGCCTGTATCACATCCAGTTACAATTGCCACTTTGCCTTTTAAATCAAATGAATCAAGTATCATAAATTTTTCCTCGATGCGTCTTTGCATCCTGTTTATGTTGACTGAGTTAGGAAGGTTGTCCCTCTGATGAAACGAGCATAGCAGTAAAACTAATGGCAAATCAAATAAAAAATGAAATGGCGTTTCAATTTGTTGTTGTGGGCCGATGTTTTTGCACTGCAATTAGAGTGGGTCATATTTTTTGAAAGGCCATTTTGAAATTACTGGTAGAATTTAGTTGGAGAGTTATAATGTGGCGACAATATAATAAAAAGGTTCGAATAATGGCAAAATCGACACAGCCAGAAGCCGTTTCTTCGGTTTTGAAAGTATTTAGTATTTTGGAAGCGTTAGGTCAACAAAAAGAAATTGGTGTTTCTGAGCTATCTCAAAGGTTAATGACCTCCAAAGCGACCACTTACCGTTTTCTTCAAACACTAAAATCTCTTGGTTATGTTTCTCAAGAGGGCGAGGCTGATAAATATTCGCTTACTTTAAAAATGTTTGAATTAGGTGCAAAGTCGCTTGAATATGTAGATATTATTGAGTTAGCTGAAAAGCAAATGCGCTTCATCTCTGAGCAAACGAATGAAACCGTGCATTTAGGTGCTCTGGACGAAGGCTCAATTATTTATATCCACAAAATTGATTCAAGCTATAGTCTGCGTATGCACTCTAGAGTTGGCCGCAGAAACCCACTTTATACCACCGCGATCGGTAAAGTGCTGTTATCTGGGCATACTGAGGAGTTTGTCAGAGATGCGTTATCTACGGTTGAGTTTAAGAAAAGTACAGATAAGACGCTAGAAAATGTAGAGCAATTGCTGGATGAGTTAGAAACGGTTAAACAGCAACACTATGCCGAAGATAATGAGGAGCAAGAACCTGGGTTGTACTGTGTTGCCGCCCCTGTCTATGACCGATTTGGCAATATTATCTATGGTGTTTCGATCTCGTTCCCAACAATTCGTTTTGATAGTAAGCGTAAATCCTATTATGTCCGCCTATTACAGGAGGCGGGTAAAAATATTTCTGAGCAACTAGGCTTTCATGAGTACCCACTAGTATAAGGGTAACTAATGAAGACGGTGAATACTCCCGGCCTTTTATTGTAACGAGACTTGATAGCCAGCAAGATGTTAGTTCATATTGCTGGCTATAATTGTCAATTTTTCAAATGCTTATACGTTAAGTGAACTAGGCTCTGTTGAAGCATGCAAAATAGCCAGTGACATAGGAGCTAACAACATATCGTAGTCTAAGGTTTCATGCGTCACTTTATCTAGGTTGGTATTACACACCATTAACCAATTTTGATCATTATTGGATGGCAGTTTGAATCGTGCTGGTGCGGACGATTGGTTAATCAGATAAATTAGCTCGTCCCCATTTTTTTCAATGCCTAGATGAAGTGCAACGGCGTTGAGATTATTCCAGTCATCATGCTCCATGTGCTCTCCATCGGCGCGACGCCAACCCACACGGTTTTGGTTTCTCTGCTCGCCACTAAACGCTCTTATAAATGGAAGCATATATTTATGCCGGGCTGAAACCATGTCGCTGATCCAGCGTTGGAACAACATTTTTCTCGAAGTTAGTTGCCAGTTAATCCAACTGATTTCATTGTCCTGACAATAAGCATTATTGTTTCCTTGCTGTGTATGCGATAGCACATCAGTGGTCATAATATGTGGTATGCCAAATGAGAAGAGCAAGCTGGCAAAAAAGTTACGTTTTTGTTTCTCTCTGACGGCTTTAATCAGTACATTATCGGTTTCACCTTCACTGCCATAGTTGTCAGAGCGATTATCACCATGTCCATCGTGGTTATTTTCGCCGTTGGCTTCGTTATGCTTATGTTTATAGGAAACGAGATCCTGAAGGGTGAAGCCATCGTGATAGGTTATGTAGTTTATGGTGAGCTTTTGTGGCCACCGGCTGGCACTATAAAGATCACGTGAGCCCATTATACGCGTCGCAAATTCTTTTAAGAAACCGTGGTCTCCGCGCCAGAAACTGCGGGTGATATCTCTGAATTTGTCATTACACTCATTCCAGCCATCGGGAAAACCGCCGACCTGATAGCCATTTGGACCAATGTCCCAAGGTTCCGCGATCAGTTTGACTTCGCGGAGCACAGGGTCTTGTGCAACGGCTTTAAAAAATGGGGAGTGATAGTTAAAGTCATTGCCATTCCTACCTAACGTTGCCGCCAAGTCGAAACGAAAACCATCGATATGGAACTCTTCCACCCAATATCTTAACGTGTCCATGACCAAGTTTAAGCTTGGCTGGTGGGTAAGGTCTAAGGTATTACCACAGCCAGTAAAGTTGGCAAAATGAGCACCATGTTTAATATAATATTTCGAATCTAGGGCTTTTAAGTTGAAGGTAGGGCCACCTTCGCCACCTTCTGCGGAGTGGTTATAAACGACATCAAGAATGACCTCTATGCCATTTCTGTGTAGTTCTCGTACTGCTGTTTTCAGCTCTCTGACGGCATCATGAACCGCGTAACGAGGGTCTGGCGCCATAAAGAGATATGGGTTGTAACCCCAGTAGTTGGTTTTTCCCATATTGAGCAGGTGTTCTTCATGCATACAGGCCGCAACAGGCAGTAACTGAAGTGTATTAATATTCTGTTCTTTATAGAACTTCAGCATTGAAGCACTGGCAAGGCCAAGGTAGTTGCCTTGTTTTGCAGGGCTAACTTCATGGTTGAGCTTGGATACCCCTTTTACATGTGTTTCGAATAAAACCGTTTCTTCGCGTGGGATCCTTGGTGCATGAGTGTCTTGCCAGTCGAAAGAGGAGTCGGTAACGACACACTTACTCATTCCCCAACTCTTTTCGTTGGAAAAAGGTGCTTGATAGGTTAGCGGCTTATCGATGGCTTTAGCATAAGGGTCGGACAGAAGCAGTATGCCTTTGTCGGTTTCAACCACATAGCCGTATTTTTGTCCTGCCTTAATGTTATCTATATAAGCGTGTCTTATACCCGCGTATTCGTGAGTGAGCGGATATAGCTGATAATCTTTTTCGTTCTCAAACAATGCTAGTGAGATGGTTCTGTCATTGGGCGCGTATATTGAGAAATTACATCCATGGCTATCTAAAGTAGCACCTAATGGATACGGTCGTGTTCGCGTCTTATTCATTTTAGTATTTCTTAGACTTTTTTACTTATCTTATGAACGTTAAGGTAAATGGGATGTCCTATAAAGGCAACACCCTTATTGCTACATATAAAAATAATTAAAAAAAACTCTTATACCCTAAACTGGTGAAAACTTGATACGTCTGACACTTTGTATAGCAGTTTTCAGTCTAATAGCCCGTTACTCCCCCCTAATTCAGTGACAGAACCCTCAAAATTGTTTTCTACGCCATTTTCTACGCCTTTCTACTCCCCCGAAAATTAGTCGGAGGCGGAGGAAGTCAGCCCACGATTACTTGCTTAATATTCCTAACGTTGAAACAAAACCGGGAATGAATCCCAAACTTATCTCTTTATCTGGTCACGCTTGTTAACTGCCTTTCGAGTGATAACCAATAAATAGGAAATAAAGAATAATTAATCGTTCAGGAGTTAACGAATGAAAAAAGTAAGCATGATTGCTGTAGCAGTGGCTGGAGCACTTTTATCAGGTTCAGCATTAGCTGCGGAAGTAGATTTCCATGGATATATGAACGCAGGTTTTGGTATGAACGCAGATGGCGGTTCTGCATATTGTTATGGTAACGGTGGTCCAGCGTCCCATAAAGTCGGTCGTTTAGGAGATGAGTGTGATGTATATGCTGAATTATCATTAAATGCTAATAAACTTTACGATAAAGACGGCGAAACATTTAATCTTCACACTTTAGTTGCTTATGGCTCATTAGAAGATGGCGGTAAAGATGGTCGTGGTAACAGTTTTCAAGCAATTGGTACAGATGCCA
>ASRM01000203.1_pt1 | contig 10552 bp, 4 predicted proteins | sample 693238 | NCBI WGS metagenome assembly ASRM01 (sample SAMN02169242, study PRJNA158439) | bioreactor metagenome | isolation source: day 74 sample from continuous culture bioreactor inoculated with sediment... | place: Germany: Bremen
AGCCCCAGCCAATTCAAAATGGCCGGCAATCGCCTCACCAGCGTTTCTCGTTGCTGAATCGATCAAACTACGTACGAAACACACGCCTCGAATAACGCCATCGTCGATACTAAACACACCTAGGTTACTCGAAGTTTCAACGACTAATTCAAAATCATCACTAACTCTAAGCACTCCATTCAAACAACCGTGCATCGCTTTAAGCCAATTTGATTGTTCTTGCTCGCCTATAACACTACCTAACGGATCACATTCAATCAGTTTAATGTTCAGCGTTGGGTCAACACTTCTCAGCTCAGTTTTAATATCGCCGATTATCTGTTCAACATTTTTCTTAAAAGTTTCAACTTGTTCTAGAGGTACAGCAATAGACGCTTTCGCACTTCTGGGAATAGCATTATCGACAGTCCCCCCTTTAAAGTTGGCAATACGTATGCCAACAGTTTGTAGTTCTCTTAGGACTCTGGCTAAGACAAAGATAGCGTTTCCACGTTGCAAATGAATATCACAACCGGAATGGCCTCCTTTTAATCCTGACAACGTTATTTCAAAAGACTGATAGCTTTCAGGCAACGATTCCGAAGAATAAGTCTTATAAATATCTAAATTGATGCCACCAGCGCAACCTACCGTGAGGACATCACTATCTTCAGAATCAATATTAATTAACCTTCTCCCCCGGAGAAGGTTGCTGTCTACGCCCATGGCACCAGCCATGCTTGTCTCTTCTTCGACAGTAAATAACGCTTCAATAGCACCGTGTGAAATATCGGTACTTTGTAAAATAGCCATGGTCGCAGCAACACCAATGCCATCATCGGCACCTAATGTGGTTCCGTTTGCGCGTATCCACTCTCCATCCTCGACCCACTCGATAGGATCAATAGAAAAATCATGCTGACTCTGGTCTGTTTTTTCTGTCACCATATCAACATGGCTCTGTAAAATAACCACCGGACAACGCTCTTTTCCTTCAGTTGCTTCTTTATATATAACCAAGTTTCCCGTTGCATCTTTTTTCCATTTCAGCCGATATTTATCAGCAAAATCGACTAATAGCTGAACAATCTCTTGTTCATTAGCTGATCCACGTGGCACTTCGCTGATCATGGCAAAATTTTTCCACAGAGAGTAAGCAAAAGACGGGCTTAATTTATCAACAACTGCATTCATATTATTTCCTTCACAAATCCTAGACTTCTCACTAAGACAGGCAAGCATTTTTAGGGTTTATACATCTTTAAATATGCGGTTCAGCGAGAGTTACTTGAGTAGAGAGTACGTAAAATAGTGAACATCTGCACCATAAGAGGGCAAGATATCACAACAGCCCCACCACTCCAGCTTTGCGTCTTATAAACTTGACCTAAGTGACTATTCTTACGCTTATTTTTTAAATTGAAAGGTCAGATAAGAGAAGAAGAAACCATTGGCAATGATTAACGGATTTTCTTCAAGTTTGAATTTCAGCTTAAGGTCTAATTTTTGCAAAACTCAGCATATTAAGACAGTTAGATTATACTAATAGTAATAAAATAAATTTAAGTACATGGGAAGTACTTGAAATCATTATTACTACGCACATGGAAAGGTGCTCTATGACTATAATTAATACCAATAATCTGGTGGTATCAGGCGATGTCAAAAGCAATTGGCAAAGGCTACTTAACGTATTAGCCGAGATAACACACGTTAGCAGTGCGTTGATTATGCGCTTTCACCAACCTGATACAATAGAAGTTTTTTGCGCCAGTCAATCAGCAAATCCCCCCTATCAGGTAAACCAAAAAAAACCATTTGATGAACATATCTATTGTCACAATGTCATTTTAAACAAGCAGCCATTACAAATTACAAATGCACTTAGCAGCCCTCATTGGAGCCGTTGCCATGATGCAAAAATAGGAATGATTTCGTATCTTGGTCAACCCCTATGCTGGCCAGATGGCTCTGTTTTTGGAACGCTTTGTTTATTAGATAACAAAGAAAACCAACATTCAGAAACCTACAAACAGTTATTACTGTCTTTCAAAGAATCCATTGAAGCGCAATTAACCATTCTGTTTCAGCAAACTAAATTGGTCAAACTCAACCAACAACTCATTCAACGGGTAAAGAAGCGAACTGAAGATCTTGCCACATTAAACTACTCGTTAAGCCAGGAGATAGATAAACGCAGAGAAGCTGAACAAGAAATTTATTATCAGAAAAATCATGATATATCGACTGGGTTTCTCAATCATTTTGCCATCAACAATAGCATTAGTCAGATACTCGCGGAAACAAAAACAGACCACTCGGATATAGTGGTATTTCACATCGCATTTTCTAATGGTCGAAAAATTCAAGAACGACATGGTGAACAGGTATTAAGCGATATTTTGATAGCATTCAGAGAGCGTATCGGCAACATAGATTGCTTATGTTCATTGACTGCCCGAACGAGTATCTCAAACATAATAATTGCAGTGCATTCGAATAAATTAAACATGTTCATTGAACATTTTTGCAGCCGATTGTTGGATATTTCCCATTCTGAATTTACTATCGCCAGTGAGAAAATTCATTTACATACCTTTATTGGCATATCCACGAGTAAAAACACCAAAGACGCAAAACAGTTACTTTTTTATGCCAATGAAGCGGCGTTCTCCTGCAAGGAGTCTGGACAAAAGTATAGCTATTATTCACACAGTCAAAATGAACTGCTTCAGCATAGAAATGAAATAGAAAGCTATCTCTTACAGGCGGTGAGAAACGACGACCTTATTCTTTACTTTCAGCCAAAAGTTGAGTTAAAAACGGGGAATTGGATTGGAGCAGAGGCTTTAATTCGTTGGAACCACCCGATACTTGGCAATATTTCTAACGAAAACTTGATTCAAATGGCAGAGCAGAATGGTTTAATTTTTGAGGTGGGTAACTTCGTCTTACGCTCAGCCATTGAATATGCTTCCGTATGGACCAATAAACTGGAAAGTTTTAAAATCGCGGTTAATGTCTCCTCAGTACAACTAAAAAACCAAAACTTCTTCACACAGTTAGAAGATCTATTAGAGACCTACCATTTTCCGCCTCAATGCCTCGAAATAGAGGTCACAGAAAGCTGCCTAATCTCCAATGAGTATTTAGCCAAGCAAACATTAACTCGAATTCATGAACTCGGAGTGACATTATCACTTGACGATTTTGGCACTGGTTGCGCGTCATTTAGCTACCTAAAGACTTATCCGTTTAAATGCATCAAAATTGATAAAAGTTTTATTAAAAATATTAATGAAAATCAAGATGATAAGGAGATTGTTCATTCAATTGTGCAAATAGCAAAAAGACTAGAACTTGATGTAACAATAGAAGGCATAGAAGATATTGATCAAGAGCAATTTGTCATGAACGAGGGGTGTGATTACGCGCAAGGGTTTTTGTACGGTAAACCTATGACTGGCGAAGAATTCAGCCATTGCATTCATTCCTGACGGCGTGAGAATGATATATCGTGATAGTTTACCCATCTGATTTTTGCTATATCTTACAAGGTCTCCTATAATCGCCGCCTTTATAAGTTAATATGCCCGAAATCTGGTGCAATTTTTAAATAAGTGTTGATGGTTATGGATCGCTTAGTCGCAAAACTAAAGAAATTAGAGAAGCAAAATTACCGTGCTTACCAAACAATAAAAGGACAATACGATTTTGAAGATTACGATCTTTATATCGATTATGTTCAAGGTGATCCGTACGCCAGCGCCTCTCGGCTAAGAGCGACCAGAGCATGGTCATTAACCGGGTTGGACTGGCTAAAAGAACAGTCCCTTTCCTATCAAATTGCAGCGCGCGACTTTATCGCCAGAAGCTTTGCTGAATATGCAAAGCAAGACAATAACCTATCCATATCTCTTACTGGTCAAACCGTTCTGGATAACACCGCAGTATTATTTACTGAGCATGGTATCGAGCTAAGATTTCGAGTCAACTTACCTGCTGAAGGGCGAAATATTCTTGCGAAGAAAGCGTTGAATATTCTTACTTTTCATCTGCCAAAGATGATACGTAAGTCAACGCTGGATAGAGAATTAAATAAAGACGCTTTGATCCAACATTGTAAAACAATCGAAGATCAAGATGCCTTGCGCGAACAATTGGCCGAACAAAACCTTACTGCCTTTGTCGCCAACGGAAGTCTATTACCAAGAGTTGCTGGTAACAGTGATCTTCCTATGAAAAATGCCGTTCCTTTCCAAGCACCAAAAAGCTTAGAGGTAGAACTAGATACCATTAATCAGGGCAAAATTAAGGGCCTTGGTATTCCTAAGGGCATCACATTAATCGTCGGTGGCGGTTTCCACGGCAAGTCAACGTTACTAAACGCAATTGAACGCTCCATCTATAACCATATTCCTGGCGATGGCCGCGAAGGTATCGTTATGGATCCCGATGCAATGAAAATACGGGCCGAAGATGGAAGATGTGTACATGCACTCAACCTCTCCAACTATATTAATCATTTACCGCAAGGTAAAAGTACAGAAGACTTTTCTACCCAAGACGCATCTGGATCCACATCTCAGGCTGCTTGGCTTCAGGAGTCCGTCGAGTCCGGTGTGTCGTGCTTACTGATTGATGAAGATACATCAGCCACCAACTTTATGATTCGTGATGAGCGAATGCAGGCACTGGTTAGCAAAGGGGACGAACCTATTACACCACTGGTTGATCGTATTGGACAACTTCGTGATGAAATGGCGATGTCTACCATCATCGTAATGGGTGGTTCAGGGGACTACCTCGACGTAGCCGACACCGTTATTCAAATGCATGATTATCAAGCTATCGATGTATCTGAAAAAGCGAAACAAGTCATAGAACTACACCCAACTCAACGAATTCAGGAAAACAGTGATTCTATCGTTCGTTTTTCACCTCGTTCTTTACACCTTACCGGATTGCAAAAAGTACTCGCTGACGGAAAGTTCCGAGTGTCATCCAAAGGGGTAGTTTCTTTACGTTTTGGTAAAGAGTTTATCGACCTGACAGCACTAGAGCAACTTGAGTCGGGTAATCAGGTCAATGCAATTGGCTGGGTATGGTTTCAGCTAGCACAACTGCCGGGTTGGTCAGAAAACCCAACAGCTCAGATTAAATCGCTGCTAGAAGAAAACTGGAAAGAAAAGATGCCAAACTATGGTGACTTGGCCCAGCCACGTGTCATTGACGTTATGGCGGTATTGAACCGATTTAGAAAGGCACAATTTAATAACGGTTAGAAATCTAAATTAATGCCACTCAACTCTACGTATGCTGAGTGGCTTAATTTTTAACATCAATCTGAAAACACCAAGATATTGAGTGTTTTCCTCTATGTTATAAAACCTCTTTTAGCTTTCGATCGACTTCAGCAAAGGGGTACATTTCCAGTTTACCGAACCCTTCCATTTTAGTTGCTTTAAGTTTTGTGCTGAGCGGAGACGTAATTCCACACAAAAAACGACTTAACGCCTTACTTGATAATGGCTTCCCGTTTGCTTTAATGTACGGTTTTGCCCAGAGTAAGAGTTGATCAGTATCCACTGTTTGGTATTCTTGTCCGGGTAATTGAGCAATAGATCCATCGCATACTGAGCAGTGGTTACATCGCTCAGGCGCGTTTGTATCCGCAAAATAACTGGCAAGGGAATAACTCAAGCACTGTTCACTTTGAAATAAACTGATCATGTTATGGATCCTAGTGATCTCGTTTTTCTCTTTTTTATCAAACAGGTTATAAAGCGTATCAACTAACTCCGGTTTTGCTATCTGAGTATCGATAACCTTATAAACATCGGTAATTTGTTTGCTTTCTAATTCAATCCAGCCTTTTTCATCAAAGTAGTCAATGGCAGCGATCACGCGTTTTCGCTCGGCGTGATGAGAAACCCAAAGCGCTTCAAAGTCCACACTTTGCCAGAGTCGAGCTTTTGGCGAACATTGGAAAATTGCCTCAACAAATGATCTTCTCTCTCCCTGAAACTGCGCTATGATTTTATTTTGCTCCCAAACCAGTTTAAATCGATAGTCCGCAAAATAACTGTATTGAGATTGAATCACGTTATTGAGCTCTAAATAGACCAGCAGGGTTTTTAATGGTAGTTGACGGATATTACTATCACGAGACAGTTGGTTGAGTATAACTTCCCAGCTCTCTTCAGAGCTGTAGATTTGGTCTACGACATGGTCAATCGCGGTTTTATCTGGAGTATCGCCATAAACGAAGTTTTCCAACACATTTAAACCATGAGTGTTGGCTAGGATAGTACATTCTGAACGTTCACCATCTCTGCCAGCGCGACCAATTTCCTGCGAGTAGTTTTCAATTGATTTAGGTAAATCAAAATGAATCACTTTACGAATATTGGACTTATCTATACCCATACCGAAAGCGATTGTAGCCACAATACACGGAGACACGCCCCGCATAAATTGTTGTTGAATTGATTCTCTTACGTCGTTTTTCAATCCAGCATGATAGGCCGTAGCTTTAATACCACTTTGAGTAAGTTTGTTAGCTATGGTTTCCGCTGTCTTTTGCAGGGTTACATAGACAATGGTCGGTGCTTCTGCCGTGCTGTTAATTTCGTTAAGCAGCCTAGAGAACTTACTATCTTCATCACATGGAATGACCTTAATCGCGAGGTTAGGCCTATAGAATCCAGTAACTGTAATTGCCTCTTTACCTATAGAGAACTTAGCACTCATATCCTCAATAACTTGTGGTGTTGCCGTTGCAGTCAACAGCAACACCTGAGGAATATTGAGGAGATTGCGATAGTAAGGAAGTTTTAGATAGTCAGGCCGGAAATTATGCCCCCACTCAGAGATACAGTGAGCTTCATCAACGACCATCATTGAAATAGGTACCTGAGATATAAAATTACGGAAGCGTTCATTTTTTAATCGCTCCACTGAAATCATCAAGATCTTAAGCTCACCATTTCTGGCTTGTTGCATGATCCTCTGCGTAGTTTCTCTATCTTGCATTGAGTCGATACTAGCGGCCGAAATTCCCTTGGAATGCAAAAATTCAAGCTGATCTTTCATTAACGCTAATAAGGGAGAAATAACTAAAGTTAGGTGTGGTAACTGTAGTGCAGGAAGCTGATAACACAGTGATTTTCCTGAACCAGTGGGGAATATCGCAGCCGCAGATTGTCCATTTAGAACGTGATTGATAACTTCTGCCTGACCTGTCCGCAGTGTATCAAATCCAAAATATTGCTTTAGCGTCTGTTCTATCATCTTTCCCCCCTGATTTTTAGCGTTAGTATAACGAAAATAACCTCAAGTCGGGATAATTTAAAAAGACAGGGGCAGATAAAGTTTAGTGGAAATATCTAATGGAAAGACAAAAGTCCCCATTATATTCAGAACATTCAGATTAATGTTGCGTTGTAACGTCTATCTGAATAGATAGGATGGCGTTGAGCAGATTAACTCAACACCATTAAAGTGATATGTAAAATGTATCTAACATAACGCTCATAATAATGAATTAATCCACTATCAACTCTGCATCAATTCGGCCATTTCAAGCAATGATTGCTCAATGTAGGTTTGCATCAGCTCAAGGTTATTCTGCATTTTGGTTCGACTGGTCATGTTGAAACAAATGGAATCTTTCCGTTTAAAATACCTGATTCCGTAGCCATCATCGACAATTGGCCCGTAACCTGCCAGTTCTACACCGTACTCTGACGTCGTACTGGTACAAACCACGCTATTGGTCAAAGCCTGATACCCTTTATCATTAAATATCTCTGGAAGCGAATCAATTCCAATATCCTTCCCTACTAATTTGTGACAATATTTTAGCGCTAGAAGATGAGAATAAACCCCTTCACCAAATCTACACTCATTCGCTCTTTCAACGTGCTTTTGCGCCGCTTTAACGAGTGACTCTTTTTTAGTCTGAGCGTTACAACCTGACGAGTGCATATTTTGAACAAAAGCCGAAGACTCGGCTGAAACGGTATACAAAACGTCGATGCGCCCGTCGAGAAACGTTCTGGTCATCACAGCTTCATAAGCACTATATAACTTCCCATAAAGCTTATATTCAGCCATTTGTAAGGCCAATTGGACAAATGCATCAGGGCTCACGCCAAATTGCTTGATCTGATTTTTACCAAACTGAGTAAAGTTTAAAACTCTGGTTTGAGTATTGGCCATATGCTGGCTAAATAAATCCACCGCAGAACGAATCGTTTGGACCAGTGTTTCGTCTAAATCAAACTCAATTTTTTCGACACCTCGAACCATTGGTTGGTTTGTTCCAGTAGATACGTTGCTGCCATCAAAAGAAACGTTATCAATCGTGTCATAGATGTGCGCTATCAGGCGAAGCATAACGGAACCATCGACACCAGTATGTTCGTAGTTTATTCCGGTCTTACCATTTTTGAAGACGATAAACTGTAACGATTTATCGAAAAAACGATCCTTTCCATCACCATGAAGCAACTGTTTAGAGACTTCTGTCATCTCTTCTGGGCTATTTTCATCCAGACACAGGGCAAACGCAGCTTCTTCTATTACCGTAAGAGACTCACTATTATTAGCCGATATCGCACATAAATTACTTCTACTTTTTGCCCACGAATCTCTAGGCATAGTCGTTAGCAGGCCTAAATTTTGTCCCTTCTCGGAATTAGAAATAACGAAATCAAGATCCATCTCTATTGCAGATGGGGATCTGATATTTCCTTTGTCATCAATAATATTAACTTTAAAAATGCACTGATTATGCATAACGACAATGTGTTTTCTACAGGATGAGATCTTAAACTCATCAGTCCCAAGATGTGGGATTCGTACGGCAGAAAAAATATAGTTGTACTGATTCATGCAAAGAGGTAAGTCTTTTTGCATATCAACCTTAAGCTTTTCGTTATCTATCAAAGAAATAAAGTTATAAATACTAACAATCAGTGCGGCCGCTATATTTGTTTGTGAACGCGTATTTTCATTAAGCTTGCTTTCCATGTAGTAAAAAACATTACTATTAATCGCTAGAGAAGCTCTAGATTCCAAGTATAGGTCTCGCCATACGGGAGCGGACCAATTCGACAAAGCATTTCGACTACCCCACTCTATCAGCTCATTTTGCAATTTTTCTCCTTCAGCACCGGGCTTGAGAAATTGCGCTATTACTTTTTCAGTTTTGTTTTTTTCTTCTTCCGTTAGTAACGGATCTGCCCATTCAAGAAGTCTATGGCACGTTTTATCTAAGTCCGGTACCGGCATCATTGGTAACGCTTTCTGACGACTAAATGTATTCCCCATCAATCCTTTAATCCTTTGTATTAGCTAAATTATTGCTTTTTTTAACGCCCATTTTTTGTGAGCGCGATCAAGGTTACTCGATAGGCGCTGAGCTTGTCCTTGATATAGAACATTTATTCGTTCGTCCAAAAATAATTAATGCACAAACGATTCTACTAATAACTCTATTAATTAGCATCAAATAAGCAACGTAAACTAAACGAAACCAAAGAAACAATAACCACACTAAACTCATTACTAACAAAGACTTACACCACCCAGACTCAACTTATGCCAGGGTTAATTTTGTACCGCCCTTGATAATTAGGGTTCTAATCATTATCATCATCACTGGTTGAGTATTTGTTCTATTACAATTTCAACACTAAAGGGAGGTAGTCTGTGCAAAAAACAACTGTTAAAACGCTTCAGACAATTGCTATTCAAAATGCCTCCGTTTATATCGTCATCGATTCTTTTTTTAAATTTATGCGGACACACTCTGCAGCGATTATTAAAGCTGTCTCAATACAGCTCAGGGGAAAACAATGTCATCGTTAGCCGTTTATCAAAATTATGTGCATGGCCAATATATGCCTAATAGCACAGGGGAAACATTTGAAGTAATTAACCCCGCAACTGGCAAGGTGAATTACCTCGTTGAAACAGCAGATGAAGTCATTCAACAAGCTGCTGTTAAGAGTGCTCATTCAGGCTTTTCAAAATGGTCGGCAATGACAGCAATAGAGCGTAGCCGTATTTTGTTAAAAGCCGTTGCGTTACTGCGTGAAAATAATGATGAACTTGCTGAAGTTGAAGTATTAGACACTGGCAAACCATGGCAGGAAGCATCGGTAGTAGATGTTGTCACTGGTGCCGACTCTATCGAATTTTTTGCTGGCCTTGCTCCTAGTATTGAAGGTAACCAGCAACCAGTTGGTGATGATTTTTACTATACACGTCGCGAACCATTAGGCATTTGCGCAGGTATCGGCGCATGGAACTACCCGTTACAAATAGCTTGCTGGAAGGCAGCTCCAGCACTCGCGTGCGGTAACGCGATGATATTCAAACCATCAGAAGAAACACCTCGCGGCGCAATGCGTTTGGCTGAAATTTTCACTCAGGCAGGATTACCGGACGGCGTATTTAATGTAGTTCAAGGTGATGGTCGCGTCGGCAGTTGGTTAACTAACCACCAAGACATCGCTAAAGTTTCTTTTACCGGCGAGGTCAACACAGGCAAAAAAGTAATGGC
>ASRM01000205.1_pt1 | contig 10527 bp, 8 predicted proteins | sample 693238 | NCBI WGS metagenome assembly ASRM01 (sample SAMN02169242, study PRJNA158439) | bioreactor metagenome | isolation source: day 74 sample from continuous culture bioreactor inoculated with sediment... | place: Germany: Bremen
ATCTGCATCAATATCAATCGCCAAATAAGGTACATTCACTAATTCCAATATATAGCCAATCTTTTGCCCCATGCGCCCATAACCAGCCAAAATAACAGGCTTGATGGAGCCCTCTACGCTTTCAGTTCCTGTGTTTTCAGTATCTGCGTTTTGCACGGCTGAACCGCTTCTACTTGAAGTCAAAAAGATCCAGTTAGCTAATTTATCTAGCACAGGGGTTGCAAGCATGCTCAACAAGACAACAATAAGAAGATATTGGAAAAGAATATCTCCCAATAGCCCCATACTTTTCGCTAGAGCAAACAATACCAGTGCAAATTCACCACTTTGTGCCAGAAGTATGGCAACCGAAATTGCTGGCTTGTTCTTTATGTTAAACAAGCGCGATAAGGGCCAGAGAGTCAGGAACTTTATCGCCATTAAGGCAATGGTTGCGCCCAACAGCATAATCGGATTATCTAAAAAAACACTGACATTTAGAGACATGCCCATTGACATGAAAAACAACCCTAATAATAAACCTCGAAATGGCTGAATCTCGGCGATAATTTGGTGACGGTAGGATGAATCAGCAATTAAAAGACCAGCGATAAATGCGCCCATTGCCATTGATAGCCCTATACTTTCCATAACCTGCGCAGAACCCAATACCAACAGTAAAGCTGACGCGGTAAATATTTCAGGCGATCCAAACCGGGCAAGAATATTAAGTATCGGATTCAAGATATATCTAGCGATAATAATAATTAATAAAAGAATGATGAACGCCTCTGCTAACGCGAAAAAAACATCTTCTAGTATTGTTAATTCAGGTGTGGTTAAAAATGAAACGAATGCCAAGAGAGGGACAACGGCCAAGTCTTGTAACAGCAGTATTGAAAGAGCGGGTTTTCCATATTCAGACGAAAGTACCCTCCTTTCGGTTAGCAATTGAAACACAAAAGCCGTTGAGGAAAGAGATAACGCTAACCCTATTAGCAGTGACAGCTTCCACGACGAATCAAGGAGCATATGTGCAATTACTGTTATCAAACCACCGGTAATTAGAACCTGTAACGTCCCAAGTCCCAACACTAGCCCTCTCATCTTCCAAAGGCGAGATGGGTTGATTTCTATTCCAATAATAAATAACAGGAAAATTACACCCAGTTCCGCAAAGCGAGCAATCTCATCGTAATCTTGAATATATCCCAGTGCTGACGGCCCCAGCGCTATTCCCGCAATGAAAAAACCTGAGATAGCCCCAAAACCCAAAAATTGAAACAAAGGTACAGCAATTATTGCCGCCGTTAACAGAATGATAATGTCAGTCAAATATTCAATATTCATAGATGGGCTCTCACCTAGTGCTTAACTGTATTTTAGTACCTGCACAGTTAAGTATCACCAAGATCCCATTATCCACAACCTATGCACCCAGATACTTTTAGTAAAGTGCCTGTCCCCGCAAGACCTCCCTGCAAGAAAAGTGCTGTAATTGTTTCTGTATAATCACTGGTAAATTCAATCACAGAGCTTAAAATAAGCTTCAATTTAATAGCTAAATAGAGCGACTTTCCTATGCTTCGTGATTACACCTTCAACTGCCTCGTCACCATGCCACGCCATGAACTTGAAGAGTTTAGTGCTCGAATGATCAGTAAGATGGTACCAGAAGACGTTATGAGTGAACTTTTCACTTTTGAGCAAGAAGAAGTCGACAGCGAAGAACGTATGATGTCAGCACAACTTGATGCCACTCTTCGCATGACAGCAATAGCGCTTAGTGAAATTCAACAAGCCTTTGATGATTCAAATAACGCGAAGCAAAATAGTGAAAGGATGACTCGATTAGTCCTTTGGCACTTTTATGCGATTTCATTTAATTTGGAACAGGCAATTACTCTTGAAACTCATTGTGAACAGGTTGAGAAGTTACTTATTAGCCCGCCAGAAGACGCATTGGGTTGGGTAAAAGTACTCACTGAGCTTTTACACACCTATGCCAATGTCCATTCAAAACAAAACCCACAAGATAAGTGATATAGACTCAACCCATCATCCCTGTGACTTATAAGTCACAGGTGTATGATTTGTTCAAACAGCGCCCTTTTCTTTTGTACCTACTAAGCAATGTATACCTTGCTTGTTGAAATACTCGGCAATATCATCAACTCGTTTTTGAAACTCTACTCTATCAAAATTGAGTTCTCTCATATTGTAGGGTAACCCTAATGATTCATACTTCTCTTCACCGAGGCGCATAAAGCTGAGAAGCTGCAATGTCCTAACCTTTCCACGCATTTCATTTGCTATAAAATGAGCCGTTGCTTTCATATTATCAAAATTATCATTTACCGTCGGTATGACCGGAATTCTCAATATGATTTCTTTTTCTGTTTTAGACAGTTGCTTCAAGTTATTTAATATTTTTTGGTTATCAACGCCTGTGTATTTTTTGTGTAAGTTGCTATCCATTAGTTTTATGTCTGAGATAAACAGATCGGTGTAAGCAAGTAGTTTGTCGATTTTATTCCAGTTGGAGTAGAGGCTTGATTCCAGGCAAGTGTGAATACCCTCTTTTTTGCATGCTTTAAATAGATCTAAAACAAAATCACTCTGTAGCAAAGGTTCACCGCCGGAAACGGTCACCCCACCTCCTGAACGTTCATAAAAGCCTTTATCTTTTAAAATAACTTTCATGCACTCATCCACAGACATGGACTTACCCCATTGCTTGATTGCTTCAGACGGGCAATCATCAGAGCAACCAAGACAACTAATGCATTTATTACGGTCAACTTCTTCAAGCTTCGAATCCGAAAAAATCAGCATCTTTGGGTCATGACAAACCTCTATACATGAACCACATTTTTGACTGGAGATACATTTATTCTGATAGACGCCAACTTCAATATGCCTATTAAAACTCTCAGGATTACCACACCAATCACACCTTAGTGGACACCCTTTTAAAAAAAACTCGGTACGAATACCGGGACCATCATGCAAAGTGAATCTCTGGACGTTAAGAACCGTTCCTAAGTCTGACACCTTCAACCTCAATATATTGTTTTATAAAAGTTATCGGTGGGCTCATTCGAGCCCACCTTTTAGCTAGAACTTAAGTTAGTTAAATAATAAATCAGTTAGAATCTAAGCTCAGTCCGGTGAATCAAATCGTCTTGCAATGGTTTGCCAAGTTCAACAAAGTAAGCACTGTACCCCGCAACACGTACCAGCATGTCCCTGTACATGTCAGGATTTTTCTGTGCCGCTTTCATTTTTTCTGCGCTCATAATATTGAATTGAACATGCATGCCTTGCTTCGCGATGTATTCATCAATGAAACTTACTAAAATATCTCGACCTTCAACACCAGAAACGGCATCTTCGGGGAATCGAAGGTTTAGCAAGGTTCCGTTGGTCGCGAGACTATGATCTACTTTTGTCACAGAGTTAACGATAGCAGTTGGCCCATGAATATCATGAGAACCACCAGCGGTATGAACTGGTCCCATATTGTCAGAAATAGGCTCTTCATTCTTACGACCATCTAACGTTGCATTGGTATACAAACCCATTCCAACGTTTGCATTTACGGTATAAACGCCCGGGCTAAATTTACCACCCCGAGGATTTGTGCGGCCTTTAATATGACGGCAATAACATTCAAACATGAAAGTAAATAGTTCATCGGCCTCGTCGATATCATTACCGTAATGAGGGATCTTCGAACTATTAACTAATGCATAAAGTTTTTCATATCCATTCCAGTTATTTTTTACCGCGTCGAGTAATTCTTTGCCGGTATACTTTTTATCTTCAAAGACCAATTTTTTGATAGTAGCAAGTGAGTCGGCGCAGGTTGCAATGCCCGCCGCTTGTGGCGCGGTTCCGTTATATTTTGCACCGCCGTAGGTCATGTCTTTTCCTGACTCAATACAGCCTTCAAAAAAGGCTGAGATATACGGTGTAGGTTTGACGACACGATGGATCTTATCTGTCACATTTAAACAGCTGCATAGTTGATCGCACCAGTAAGCAAATTGTTTATCAACGCTGTCTAAAACTTCTTCAAATGTACTGTAAGTTTCCAAACTACCTGTATCTGGGCCTAATTGTGTTCCCGCATTAGGTCCAGATAGAATTCGACCGCCATTAATAACCATTTCCATCATTTTAGCGGTGTTTACATAACCAGCATCAAGCCAGCCATGCTCTTTACCAGGAACTGCTGGCTCAACGCACCCTACAACGGCATAATCTCGTGCTTCTTCTGACGTTACACCTTTACCTAACATTGCTTTAATCGCAGGACCGTCATTAAATAGTTTGGGGTGGCCGTATCCGGCTCTAATACACTCGATTGTTTTTATCTTTAATTCATAAGGCGTATTTTCATGCAAACGCAGGCATACCCATGGGTTCATCATTCGGGTATGTACAGACGCTTCTAACATAAGCATGGTTAAGTCATTAGTCGCATCATGACCATCTTTATCAACGCCACCAATAGTTAAACTTTCACCACCAAACCCACGACCATTACGTACTTTTACCGTACCTTTATCTTTTAGTTTTGTTGGGTTATTCACTTTTACATAAAGCACTTCAATCAGTTCGAGAATGAACTCTTTGGTGACAGCCTGCTCTTTTATATCCTTCTCATAGAAAGGGTATAACCACTGATCCATACGCCCATACGAAATGGAGTGACCATTGCCTTCTATTTGGGTAAGTGTTACTGCAAAGTTAAATAGCTGAGCTGCTTGCCAGAAGGTTTGAGGTACACCGCCTGCAATTTGATAGCAGTTTGTCGACATGTTTTGCAATTCTTGCTTTCTTTGTATGTCGGCTTCATCAGAAGCCATCTCTTCAGCCAGTTTTGCGTAACGAGTGATGTATTTTGTAGCGGCTTCCAGCGTGATAATTGTGGACTTGTAATAATCTCTTTTGTCACTGAAGTCTGGGTCTTGCTTAGATAATTTGGCAAATGACGCTTTTGCCTGCTCTAAAACACCCTCGTAACCAAGTGTCATTAATTTATTAAAATCCATCGCGAAATGGCCAATTCCGGCAAAGTGATAATTGTTTGTCTGGAATACTTTTTCACCCATATGAGAACCTTTCTTTTGGTCGTCATCAAGATGGGCTGTTAAGATCTCGTTAGCGCTTTTTCCTTTCCAATATTCACAAAGCTCAAGAATTTCGGCTCTGTCTTGATCGTTACGGATGTAGAATTGATCGTTCGAACGCTCTTCAAACGGAGAGTTTAAGATTTCATCAATAATCCAATCTGCAGAAAACTCAGGATAAATAGGCGAAGCTTTAGCTGGAGCAGCAATTTCACCCAATATTAAGTCTTCATCGTATATATGTATTGTTGTATTAAGAAGAATATTTTCAAAGGCGTATGCACATTGAAGAATGCGTGGAGTAGCTTCATGATCTCGATAAGCTTGTGTTACAAGGCGCAACCTTTCCACGTCAATTTCATAGGGTCTATCAAGAAAAGTCTGTCGTAATTTATTGACTCTTGGGTACGGAGACCAATCCTCATGACCAACCTCATACCCCAGACCATAAACTTTATCAAAATCTTCTGCTCCTCGAGCCAGAGTATGATTGTTTGCCTTTATTTCAAACAAGCTCTCCTTATCAACCTGGAAGTTATCCATTGTTTACCCCTTAAATGTTAAAACTGAATTAGTCATCAAAATTCCAATATTCATTTTTATCGGTAATAAATATGGGAATGTTGACCGAATGGATTCAGGTGTTGACCTTTCTTAACCACAGGCGTCCCTTTGCATGAAAAACGTGTACACAAAACGACTTATTTCTACTGACCTATAAAAACCTGATGATAAATAATGTCATTATACGAAGTCCTCTGCCTTTATCTGAGATAATTGTCACAACTCGAAAGCAAATAGACAAAAATCAACAATATGTGACAAAGTTAATGGTAATTAATTTTATTAAGTCTATAGTGTCCGTAAATATCTCTAGCTCAATAACAGGACATATGGACACCACCATTATATTAGTTTCGATGATCATCGCATTAGCGGGATTTACCCAAGGCCTTACTGGATTTGGTTCTGCATTGGTGTCGGTACCGTTACTATCACTTATCGTTGGAGCCCAGACGGCCGTGCCAATTGCCGGTATCTTTGGCTGGCTTGTAACTTTACCCATCGCGTGGAAAATGCGTCATTCAATCCAGCGTAAGGTGGGCTTAATCCTCTTTGCTGGCTCTGTTCCTGCTTCATTTGTAGGTGCTAAACTATTAGCCAGCATGCCGTCGCAATACATCCTGCTCACTATGGGAATTGTATTGGTCATCTCAAGCCTACATTCGTTTCGCTCAACGAAACCGGTATTTCAGAAAACCTCAATCCCGGTAACTATTGGTGCAGGTTTTACTTCTGGAATTCTTGGTGCAAGTGTTGGAGAATCGGGGCCACCAGTGATCGCTTACACTTCAATGCAGCCTTGGACTGCTGATCAGGTAAAATCAACGCTGACATTCTTTTTCATGCTGCAAATGATTGGCGCCAACATCAGTTTTTGGAATGAAGGGCTTATTACCGATGAAGTGCTATCGCATGTAATGTCTGCTATGCCGGCCTTTGCTATCGGCTTGGCGGGAGGAATGGTTGGGTATCATTTCCTACAAAAATACAAAATCAACTACCACCATATTGTACACGGCTTTTTGCTGTTCGTTGGTTGTGCTCTGGTGTTTAAAAATGTCAACTTTTGATTATTTTTGTTAATTTAATTTTGTCAGTTCAACTTTGATGTGTTCGATGTCGAACTGACAATCCTTTACTATCTCCTCTGTTATTTGTTTCGAAGCCCCTTTCCCAGGCATTTGTATATCATTGCAAAACCGAATAACAAGACGCCTCTTATTCTCATCATAAAATATCCTTATTGCACAGTCTGATCCGCATTCTCCTTAGTTACATTCATTTTTTTGTCCGTCTTCAGTGTCTCGAACTTGGGAAGGTGATTGCAAAGAATGCCGTTATGTCTCAGTAAATTGACTAGCCTCGAATTTTCTTTTCTTTGTTCGCTATTTATTTGGCATAAACCATACTTAGTGAGGGTTTAAATACACACAAAGGAGTCAAATCATGATGATTGCAAGATGGACTATCGATGCAAAATTCGGCCATAAGCCCGAAGTAATTGAGTCTTTAAGTACATGGTTTGCTGAGATAGGTTCACAGATTGGCTGGACTAAAGGAAAATACCGTATTTTGGTTGGTTCTGTAGGCGCATTGGAATCACGAATCGTCTCTGAAATTACCATCAGCAGCTTAAACGAACTTAACGATTCGTGGCAAAAGCTCGGTGATATTGAAGAACATAAACAATGGAGTAAGTCACTAGAACCCCATGTTGTTTCAGGCACACAGAAATGGGAGATTTTCCGAGTTGTTGAGTAATACATCAGGGAAACTGTCTTGGCTGCCTGGAGTGGCTGCCATGCTGGCATTAGTCGCTTGCAACGGCACTGTCATCTTAGTTGGAATACTGGCGGTATTTGGCGTTAACATAACGATAAATCCGCACGTTCAAGCCATGCTGGTATCCCTTTTTGCCATAACTTGTTTGTTCTTTGTGTTCAAAGGATTTAAAGCACAGCAAAAGGCAGGCCCACTGATTCTGGCGGTAATAGGAAGCATGCTTGTTGTAGGTTCCATGTATATCTATTTCAACAAAATTGTTGAATCGATCGGCTTAGTATTACTGATTGGTTCAACAATTTGGAACTGGTTACAGTGTCGAAACAAAAAAGCTTCTTGAAAGGACAGGCACTTGAAAATAGTAGCAGTACTTTCCTAAAAATTAGCCTTCTCTTTCAAGTTGAATAACTGCACAAACTTTTCCCGAAGCGGATCTGATCGCTCATCACTCCAGATCAAACCTATATCCAATTTGCAAAGTCTCTGCCCTCAAAAAAATATAATTTAAAAGGTTTTTATTCTTTTAAACGTTGCAAAGAAATATCCTTTAAATTGATGATCAAGTTCGAATTATTCTATGTAGTGATTCTGTATTATTATTTACAAACTTATAATTAATCTCTGGCAGCTTGAAAAGAAAATGTGGACTTTAGGTTGTGACGTCAGTGAAATAAATGGTCAAAACATGGAAGTACTTGAAAAATTTAAATTTCGCTCTCGAGTTCGTATTCTTTTATTCCTATTTGTAGTCGCACTAACCGTTCTGCAAAGTGGTTTCTTTTTCAATGTTCTGGAAAATACGGTTACTCACCTTGTAGGCTCAAAGGCTTTAATTCAGGCAAAAAACATTGCAGCAGATGCAGAAACTGCTCGAATGCTGTCAAATAATGAAAACAAGAAAATCGCAAATAAATTCAGTAAGCTGAGTCTATTAAGTGATGCTGATTATATCGTCATCGCAGATGTTAATGAAGTTCGCTTATATCATCCTAATAGCATATACATTGGTAAAAAAATTAATAGTAATGATAACAAAAAGGCTCTGGTAGAAAGGGAAAGCTACATTTCAGTTAAAGTGGGAGAATCTGGTCTCTCCGTTCGTGGTAAATCCCCAGTAATTAATGAAGACGGTCTTGTTGTCGGGGTAGTGTCTGTTGGATATTTAATTGATAAACTAAGCAACAGAATTCTGGAATATGCTATCCCTATTATATTCATTCTCTTTGTCTCCTGCTTATTGTCTTTTATAGGCGCTTTTTATTTTTCCAATCATATTAAAAGCCAAATGTTTAATATGGAGCCAAATGAGATAGCAGCCACACTGCAATTAAAACGAAGTGTCATGGAATCAATGTATGAAGGGATTGTTGCGGTAAGCACGAAAGGGACCATACTTAATATCAACAAGCGAGCATCCGATATGCTTGGCATTATACACTCGAAAGAGCAAACCATAAATCAGCCCGCCAATACATTTATAACACCACTCGATTTTTTTGTCCCTTCGATGTTAGAAGATCAAGCTGAACAAAATATTAGTGATGAAGTGATTTCTTGCAATGGAGAAACGTTTATCGCAAATCGCGTTCCGATGAGAAACAATGGTGAGACAATCGGTTTTGTCGTGAGTTTACGTCAACGCGACGACATTGGAGCACTGACTACGAAACTGGCCCAAGCTCAACATTACATTGATAACATGCGTGTGATCCACCACGAGCATAACAACCAACTTTCAACGATAAGCGGCCTGATACAAATAGGTGAATACGATAAAGCCTTATCAGAACTAGAAAGCACTAACAACGAAAAACAAGAGTTAATAGACTACATAACAAAGAACTTTCGTCCGAGAACCATTGCGGGGTTACTCTTAGGTAAATACAGTAAAGCCAAAGAACTTGGTTTGTATTTAGAGTTTGACCCAATGTCTAATTATAACGGGAAAGATAGTTCTATAAAGGATGAAGAGTTGTCTGCGATGCTCGGAAATTTACTTGATAATGCCTTTGAATCAACAATACAAAATTCAGAAAGCAATAAAGTCGTTAACCTCCTGATATCAGATCAATCAGACGTTCTGATTATTGTTGTTTCAGATAACGGAGTCGGATTTAAGGATGATGATAACGATAAATTATTAGAACGAGGCGCAACATCGAAAGATGAACCAGGGCACGGGATAGGCTTATATTTAGTCGACCAATATGTGAAACGTGGAAATGGGACAATGATAATTGAAGAGTCTGAGCCTAAAGGAGCAGTATTTTCAATTTATATCCCCAAGACAGAAGATAAGAAAATATCATGATTATATACGACGTATTAATAGTAGAAGACGAGTCAAATATTGCTGAGTTTCATAGTCAACTACTGCGTGAATCTCCAAATTTTAACCCGATTGGTATTGCTGGTAACATTAAAGAAGCGAAAAGCATGCTTGCGATATTTAAACCTGATTTGGTGATTCTAGACAATTACCTTCCTGACGGTAAGGGAATTGACTTGATGAAGATGATGCTCTCAAGCGAAAACCCACCAAACGTTATTTTTGTTACAGCAGCTAGTGATATGGAAACCGTTAAAAAAGCGATTCGCGCTGGCGCATTTGATTATCTGTTAAAGCCTATATCTTATACAAGACTTAGCGATTCCTTAGGTCGATTCTTAAAATACATGAGCACTGTGAGATCTACCGACTCAATTAATCAAAGATATGTCGACCTGATGTTGAATTATCAGTCTAAATTAAATGAAGACCTGAATAATTTACCAAAAGGGATTGACCAACTTACTGTCGATAAAATAAAGAGCCTGTTTGTTGAAGATAATATTAGCCACACTGCCGAGTCTCTGGTTGATGCAACAGAGATCAGTAAGACAACAGCAAGACGTTACCTAGAGTACTGTGTTATTTCCGGTTTTTTGGAAGCAAAAATAAATCATGGAAAGAGAGGGCGACCAGAAAGAATATATAGTAAAAAAATTATTATTTAGAATATTATCTAAATTATCGAGCCTGTAATTTAAATTGTGTATCTGCTTATAATTAAGCCAGTCATGG
>ASRM01000207.1_pt1 | contig 10438 bp, 10 predicted proteins | sample 693238 | NCBI WGS metagenome assembly ASRM01 (sample SAMN02169242, study PRJNA158439) | bioreactor metagenome | isolation source: day 74 sample from continuous culture bioreactor inoculated with sediment... | place: Germany: Bremen
AAGAGCGCTAATCTAGATGCGTATGCCAATGAGTCACTGAAGAAACAAGGTCAAATTTTGTTAGGTGCAACGACATTCCGCTTCGATGGTTCGGACTTAATGCCGGGTAAAATTGGCGCCGGTTCATTCTGGACGGGTATGGTCGACTATAGTGGTGGTAAATCTTCAAAAGAAGTGACAAACGACATCCAGAAAAACTGGGATGCGTTGAAATAATATAGTCCGTTGAGAAGGTCAGCACGAAAGTGCTGACCTTTATTGGTCGTCGATTAAATCGATAGACCGAGAATTAGAATTTAGCTTTGTTTTTGTGAGGTTTTCATGGAGCAATTATATTACTCCCTTTTTATCATGATCCTCGGTGTGGCTGGTTGCATAATCTATTTTGTAGGCAGCAACTTTATACTCACTCTCATTTTTCCTACGCGTGGCGTGTCTAATCAGTCAATGGCTAAAAATATTAGCCGTGCAGCAGCAGTTCGTCCGTGGTTGTTCTTGGGACCCGCGTTAGCTTTTCTTGGTTTATATCTGGTTTATCCGATCTTTGATTCCTTCATGTTGTCACTAAATGATAGGACTGGAGAAAACTTTATTGGTATAGACAACTATACCTGGCTGCTTAGTGACAGAGAGTTTCAGGAGTCTCTGCTTAACAACCTGCTGTGGTTACTGGTTGTGCCAGCGGCCTCAACCTTTTTTGGTCTGGTTATTGCCGCAATGACAGACAAAGTGAGTTGGGGAAATATTGCGAAAAGTTTGGTCTTTATGCCTATGGCCATTTCCTTTATTGGTGCGTCCATTATATGGAAATTTGTTTACGATTATCGTGCCGAAGGCTCTGAGCAGATAGGCCTTCTAAATGCGATTGTTGAAGCCTTTGGTGGGACACCAGAAGCGTGGATTACCGTTCCATTTTGGAATAATTTCTTTTTGATGGTGATACTCATCTGGATACAAACCGGATTTGCTATGGTCATTTTGTCTGCAGCACTGCGTGGTATCCCAGAAGAAACTGTTGAAGCGGCGGTTTTAGATGGAGCCAATGGTGTTCAAATATTTTTTAAGATTCTTATCCCACAGATATGGGGAACTATCGCGGTTGTATGGACGACCATTACCATTACTGTATTAAAAGTATTCGATATCGTGCTCGCTATGACAAACGGTCAATGGAACTCTCAAGTTCTGGCTAACATGATGTTTGATTGGATGTTCAGAGGAGGAGGTGACTTTGGACGTGGAGCAGCGATAGCTGTCATTATTATGGTTGCGGTTATTCCAGTTATGGTTTGGAACATTCGTCAGGCGAACGCTCAGATGGAGGATCGATAGATGTCAGATGCTAAGTTTGGCCTAAGCAAATTACGCCGTTCTCCACTTACTATTTTGGTTCATATATCAGTACTGTTGGTGGTAATTCTATGGACACTACCTACTGCTGGATTATTAATCTCGTCGTTTCGGGATAAAGACCAGCTAGCAGTTTCAGGTTGGTGGACAGCTTTATCGTCTTCTAAACAGAACTTGATTGGACGGACAAGTCACCCAGATACTCAGATTCAAAAGGATGGTGTATATGTTCTTGAAGGGAAGTTGGGTGAAAATGGCGATGATATCAACGTCACGTTATTTGGTTGGACCTCAAAAGCACCTACACAACATGTTGTTGGTGATATTGCGCAGATGCGCAAAGGTGGCACATTAACGGTAAGTGAAACCGGTCGTTATGTCATGACTTCACCAGAACCCTTTAAAGGTTCTCGGGGTAAACGGGTCTTTTATACGGCAGAAATTCCACCGAAATTTGGATTGGATAACTATCGGGAAGTATTAACTGCGGAAGGTATCGGACAATCGTTCATTAACTCACTGACGGTTACCATTCCTGCAACCATCATTCCGATTTTAATTGCGGCCTTCGCTGCGTATGCCTTGTCTTGGATGAAAATGCCAGGGCGCCCGTTGCTGATAGCCTTAGTCGTAGGGTTGTTGGTTGTTCCTTTGCAAATGTCATTAATTCCACTACTACGCTTATACAACGAAATTGGCGCATTTTTTGGTGTAGGGGCGAAAACTTATTTAGGCATTTGGTTGGCGCATACTGGGTTTGGTTTGCCGTTGGCTATCTATCTCTTGCGTAATTACATAGCAGGTCTTCCAAGGGAGATTATTGAATCTGCCAGAGTAGATGGTGCTACGGATTTTGAAATATTTACCCGTATTGTTTTACCTCTGTCATTTCCGGCGCTTGCATCATTCGCCATCTTCCAGTTCTTATGGGTATGGAATGACTTATTAGTCGCTACTGTCTTCTTAGGCAATGGTGAGAACGAGTTAGTGCTGACGGGAAGGTTAAGAGAGTTGCTGGGGTCACGTGGCGGGAACTGGGAAATATTAACCGCTTCTGCCTTTGTTTCAATCGCAGTGCCCTTAGGTGTATTTTTTACCCTGCAACGTTATTTGGTACGTGGCCTGCTTTCTGGCTCAGTAAAATAATTGATACGAGAGAAGAATTCGATGACTGGTTTAAAGTTAACAAACATAAAAAAAGCCTACGGTGAAACAGAAGTCCTTCACGGTATCGATTTGGATATCGATGTTGGTGAATTTATTGTGTTCGTTGGGCCATCTGGCTGCGGTAAATCAACACTGTTGAGAATGATTGCCGGATTAGAAGATATTACTGGTGGTGATTTGGAAATTGAAGGAGCCAGAGTAAATGATATGCCGGCAGCGATGCGCGGTATTGCAATGGTATTCCAGACTTATGCACTTTATCCACACATGACCGTTTACGACAACATGGCTTTTGCTATGCGTATTGCTAAACAGCCTAAAGAAGAGATAGACAAGCGTGTAACACAAGCTGCGGAAATGCTCCAACTGACTCCTTATTTGGGTCGTTTACCTAAAGCGCTCTCTGGTGGCCAGCGGCAGCGAGTTGCGATAGGACGAGCAATTGTTCGAAATCCGAAGGTGTTTTTGTTCGATGAACCCCTTTCTAATCTCGATGCTGCACTTAGGGTACAAACACGTATCGAAATTGCAAACCTGAAGGAGAAGATGGATAAAACCACAATGATCTACGTTACTCATGATCAAGTGGAAGCGATGACATTGGCCGATCGGATTGTTGTATTGTCTGCTGGGCGAGTTGAACAGGTGGGCTCACCGCTTGAGTTGTACATGAATCCAGCGAATATATTTGTTGCTCGATTTATTGGATCACCATCAATGAATATTTTGCCCGCGGATTTGGTGAGCACAGGGAAAACAGGAAAAGTCCGTTTTGAAAACAAAAATGAAGCTGATTTTCCTCATCCTTGTACAGAAGAATTAGAAGGAAATAAGGTGCAGGTTGGCATTCGCCCTGAAGATATGGAGTTATCGGATGAAAGTAACGCTTTTGTCTCTGGCAAGGTACTCTTTGTTGAGTCTTTAGGAGAGGTCACTTTGCTCCATATCGACGTGGAAAATCAAGACGAAGCCGTGGTGGCAAAAATACCGGGCATTGTTAATCTGCATAAAGGTGAAGATATTCATTTGAAAGCCGCTTCCGAAAAAATCCATATTTTCGATAGTGAGGGTATTTCAGTTAAGCATCGGTGAGATTGAATGTCGTTAAACAAAGAACGGGTAGGCTTAGGTCTGCCCGTTTCTTTTATCCGTAGAATTTAATGGCTTAATAAGCACCTTGAGGTTACTTAGGTATATACTAGCGATCATATTAGGTTTGAGCATAAATTTACCCATTGGGTATAGAGGTTAATGATGAAAGCAGAAGTAAAATGGATTGAGGATTTTAAGTTTCTTGGCCAGTCTCAATCGGGGCACTCTGTAGTGATGGATGGCAGTGGTGGTGATACTGCACCAAGTCCAATGGAAATGGTGTTAATGGCTGCGGGTGGCTGTAGTTCTGTAGACGTTGTTGATGGGTTGAAGTCAGAAAATCAGAAAGTCACTACGTGTGTGGCGAAACTGACCACAGAGAGGCGCGAAACTGCACCACGCTACTTTACCAGTGTAAATATCCATTTTGATGTTTCTGGTGATGACCTCAATGTGGAAATAGTGGCGAAAGTAGTGGCTGATTCATTAGAAAAATACTGTTCGGTTTGCCTGATGCTTGGTGAAGGGGTAAAAATGACACACAGCTTTTCGATTGTTTAAACAGGTTGCTCCCGGCTTTTTATAGCGGAAGTCGGGAAATTATTAGTATTTGGATTGGCTGTATTTATTTTCTCATTAGACAAAAAAATTAGTATTTTATGAACAGTGATCTGAATTTACGTCTGTTTTTCAGGCTGGGGCTGAGCTAGGATTAACTTAGTCGTTTCATTTAGAGATATTCATGGTAATTAAAAAGCAAAGCAGACAACTCAAGAAGAAAGAGAAGTTCAGCAAAGAAAAGCGTATGGCTATGGGAATGTACGTTTGGTTGTTTCTCCTTTTTGTTGCTGCATTTTCTATTAGTTATGTAGCCATTGTGACTTATAGGGAGCATGTTGATCCTGCCAGAGTATATGGTAAATGGACTGAGATTGGCGCTCCGGAATGGTCCACAGATCGGTTTGTTTTGAGCACGACTGGCGTTATGAAAGACAATCGTTTTATATCGACATCATTCACCTTTGACGGAACCATCGTCTCTTTTAAAACGGGTGATAAATTGGTTGAATATCAGGTCTTTGGTAAAAATGATGAGCGACTTCGCCGCGTGACAGGTGGGGGGCATGCTTCGTCTTTTATTAAGGAAGGTTATGAACATACACTACCTAAGAAAGATAATGTAGGGCCTGCCAGACGCGTATCGTTAGCCGAACACTTTCAAAGTAAAAAGTAATTCTTTTTTCTCTGGTAAGAGATTACCTTGCGACACGTAAGGTTAACTGAAGATCAAATGGCAATTTAGATAAGCGGTTAGAGAGTGTTTTCCGAGTTTTCTCAATGTCATCTATGGCGATAAACTCTAGTGAGCGAGTGTCTATATCTACATTCACTCTAAGTTCTCGGCCTACTTTGGTTAATCCCGCCAAACTTATTTTCTGCTTAGATTCTTTTTCGGCCGCTAAAATACCTTCGTCGACATGAGTACAGATTTCTTCATTTGGTCTCATCATTAACAGTTCGCGTACGGCTTCCTTAAACATATCAAACGGCACTTTTATAAAGTAGACCGAGATAGCACACATCATGAAAGGATCGGCGTAGACGGCAAGGTGAGACAGTGGTGATAGACTGATCAACCAAGCAGAGATAAAGCCTAAAGTAACAGCTATGCTAAGTAGAGTGTCCATTTTCCATTGTTTGGACTCTGCATCAATTAACCCTGACGTATTATGCCGATTTTTTTGAGATATATACCACCACGCGTAACCGCAGCCTACAACATTCACAAAACCAAATAGAGAGGCAATTGAGGTATCTATTTCACGCCCGCCAGTAAACAGGGCAACGATGGCGAAGTAGAGTGATAGGCCTACGACAATTAAGATAACCGCTCCCTTAAACGCAATGACAATAGGCTCAAGAATTGCTTTACCAAAAGGAAAAATAGATTTGGAAGGTTTTTGAATATAATTTGAAACCGCGAGAGACAATAAAGTCAAAAGTAAGCTAACCAGTGAGTAGAACCCGTCAAAGACGATGACCAGAGAACCAACCAAATACCCAAGTATTAATCCTCCAAAAGCAAATGCTGAGGCTAAAAAAGCGGATACCAGTAATATTTGATTTTCGTGTTTATTTATTTCCGTACACATGTAGATTCTCGTCCATAAACCTGTCATCAATATTGACAACTCAGCGAAAAGATACAAATGATAATTGATGGTTCAATAAGTGAATAAGTGCTAAATAATTGATTGTTTATAAATATCAATGAATTATAAAAAATACTGGTGTCATTATTATTGACACTCAGTGCTATTCAGTCTTAAGTTTAAAAATCAAATAGGAAGTCACTAAGTTTATCTGTGAGCCAACTCATTCCGGGATCTTCTGCCATGCCAGCGGCGGTAAACATGCAATAGTCCTCTTGAGTTAATCCATAGGTATGTTTAATGACAGAAAGCTCCTCTTTACGAAGAAGATGACGAATTAATGGTTCTGGTAAAACTCCCCATGCATCTTCAGAGAGAATGGTATTTAGCATATAGTCGAAGCTAGAAAAGCCAATATATTTAAAAGAAAATGGCTGTAATTCAGGATTATCTTTTTCATTGAGATAAGCCATTGATGCTTGCATATGGTCTCTTAAAACTTCATCGGAGACTCGACGCATCTTACTTAATGGGTGCCCTTTTTTACATACCGACATCATTCGAATTTTGCCTAAAGGTAGATACGTGACTCTTGGGTCATCGTTACGTTCAAAATCAACACCAAATGCAAAATCTACCTGTTTTGTTTCAACTAAATTAGCGAGATCACCACTAGAAGCAAGAACGATATTAAACGAAGTTGCTGAAAATCGATTATTGAGTTGGTGAGCGAGATCCAGCCAAAAATCGTCGGGAAGGGCATCATCACGAGCAATCCATATTTCCGCATTAAACTCCCCTGAAACATGGCTACAGGTTTGCCTGATGCGTGCAGTTGTTACTAATAGGCTTTCACAGTCTTTATAAATCGCTTTACCTGCTTCTGATAAACTGAGTTGATTACCTGTTCGGATAAATAGAGCAATATTCAGCTCTTTTTCCAATGCTTTTATCGCCATACTGAGTTTGGTTCTGTTACATTCCAGCTGGCGAGCAGCTTCAGAAACTGAACCTAGTTCTGCTATTTTACAAAAAGCCTCAATATGGGATAGATTCATATACACTCCTTTTCACCTTAATCGAAAGGTAAGAGTAACGAATTTCTCTTTTGTTTTCCCACGAATACGGTTAATGAAATGGTAAATAGTTAAAAAAAATGAAAAAGATGGTGATTTGCGCGTGATGCGGCGACTTAATTTGTTTACCATGTATACTCAAACTACCTCGTGGCACTGAGTCACTCCCTGAGAGTGAGGCAGTTTGGGAACATCATGTATGGCAACAGAAGTAGAAATGGAGGCCAAATGGCTCAGGACTGGGATAAGTGCGCTGTTGACTGGGAAAGCAACAAAGCGACAAATGAATTTGCTGAGAAAGCATTTGCAGAATTAAACACACTTATTAATTTAGAAGGCAAGCGAGTCGTTGACTTAGGGTGCGGCACCGGTTTACTTAGCCAAAAAATGTCACCATTGGCAAAAGAAATTATCGCATTAGATGGCTCTGAAGCGATGATTGAAGAGCTGGACAAAAAGCTACTAGACAATGTTGAACCAGTAGTCGACAGTCTTACCAGAGGCTTGATAGCGCAGCATCCTGCATTCAGAGGGCAGTTCGACTGTCTTGTGGCTTCATCTGTGTGTGGCTTTTTAGATGACTATCAAGAAGCCGCCCATCTTGTGTATTCCTTACTGGAAGATGAAGGGCTGTTTGTTCACTGGGACTGGCTAGCTAATGCAGATGATCAAGGCCTTACTGAGTCCCGCATTGAAGAAGTGTTACTTGATGCTGGGTTTGACACGGTGACGGTTTCGGTCCCGTTTGAGATTGAAACGGAGCAGGGTTGCTTGTCTGTTGTCATGGGTGTTGGTGAGAAATAAGCTACACAGAACACTAGTTATAGAGCACGCTTATGGCGTGCTTTATTGATCTAGTGAGATTTAAAAACTAGCCGTCAATCGTGTTGAAGTTTATTTGATAAAGATCGAGTGTATTATCATTGCCTGTTTCTTTACCACTGTTCTGATAAGCGAAACCTAATTTTAGCAATAGATTAATACTGGCTTGGTTGTGAGATGTTGCCATGGCAAGCAATTGTGTTAGCTTTAGCTGCGAACGTGCAAACTCAAGCGTTGATTTTGCTGCTTCCAGCGCTAAGCCTTGTTTGGTGTGTTTTTTTAGAAAACCATAACCGAGATCGGGATAAGCCAGATGCTCTCTTTTTAGAAGACCACATACCCCCACAACGTCGTTTTTATACTCAATAGCAAACATGCCCATTCCTTTTTGCTGATAGATAGGAATAAGCGTTGATTCTATGTAACTGCGAGCATCTTGAACATTTTTAATGCCTCTGTCGCCAATATATTCGATAAACTCAGTACTGTTGTATAAATCCAAAACAAATGCACTGTCTTCTACAGTAAGCTGACGAAATTGGATTCGGTTAGTATTTTCTGGTTTCATTTTTATGGGCGCTTTATGAATATTGGTACAACGATTGATTGGTTAGACATCTTAACTTATTCGTTAGCCATAGTAACTCTTGCTTTCATACCCTATGAAAACAAAAAATGCCGCCACTAATGTGACGGCAAGAAAGGTATAAAATGAAACTTGTTATTATTAGATATTACATTGAGCCTAATTCGTTTGCTGTAAGTAGAGCAGCCAATACCAACTCTGGCGTAACCTCAAATGGCATATTGTGAATAGTCTCACCTTCAGCACATGAGGCTTCTGCTACTTCTAACAGTTTGTCGCGGTTGATTTCAGTGACACCCATCATTTTTAAGTTGGTTGGCAGGCCAACAGAACGGCAGAAATCAAGTACTTCATTAATTTCTTCCATAGGTGCATTTTCTAGTACCAGCTGAGTTAGCGTACCAAAAGCAACTTTTTCACCATGGTAAAGGTGGTGGCACTCTTCTAGCTTAGTCAAACCATTGTGAATGGCGTGCGCTGCAGCCAAACCTGAGCTTTCGAAACCAATGCCTGAAAGGTAGGTATTCGCTTCAATGATGTTTTCAACAGCTGTATTGGATAGATTTTGGTCACAAGCAATTTTCGCTTTCAGGCCATCTGCAATTAGGGTTTCATAACACAGTTTAGCTAGAGCTTGTGCTGAACGTGTTGGTTTGCCACCCGCCATTGTTGATTTACCAGAGATGCCGTTTGCACGTGCTTCAAAATAAGTAGAGAGCGCATCACCCATACCAGAAACAAGGAGTCGAGTAGGTGCACCTGCAATGATTTGAGTGTCCATAATAACCATATTAGGGTTACTCGGTATCATTAAGTATTCAGCAAATTCACCTTCAGGCGTATAGATAACAGCTAATGCGCTGGTTGGTGCATCTGTTGAAGCAATAGTTGGAACAATGACCACAGGAATTTTAGAGTAGAAAGCAATCGCTTTAGCGGTATCTAGTGTTTTACCACCACCAATACCAACAATCACCTGAGCATTTTGTGCAGATGCAATATCCATTAAGCGCTCAATTTCTGGGCGGCTACATTCGCCAACAAACTCAGCCATTTGTAATTCTACTTCTGACTCTAGGCAACTTTGAGTCACGGTCGCGCCAACAAGTCCAGTTACAAAGCCATCAGCGATTGCTAGAACATTTGTACCGAGTGGTTTTACATATTCGCCAATTGACTTAAGTACGTTAGCACCTTGCACATATTTGCTTGGCGAGATAATGATTTTGTCCATTTTTGACCTCTTTGAATTTGGAAGCATAGGGTTCTTTATTTTATGTAACCAGTTATTTAATCAATCAACAGTGATCAATGACTCGTTTTGTGAATTAGTGTATTTTTTTGTTTGTTTATTTTTGATCGTACTCACGTTAAACGCTTACATTGTTGGAAAAGTTACACAAAAGGACATATGATGAACTTAGTAGTTAGATCCCCTTATATATTTTTGTATATGTCATTTATCCAATAACAGTGAAGCGAATGTGATGAAGAAATTAATCAACGAAGTAGAAAATGTCGTATCAGAACAAGTTGAAGGCCTCGTGCTGGCAAACCCAGATTTAACATTGGTCACTGATCCATATTTTATTTACCACGAAAAGAGTAAAGGTAAAGTTTCTCTTGTTTCTGGTGGTGGCAGTGGGCATGAGCCTCTGCACGCAGGTTTTATAGGCAAAGGCATGTTAACAGCAGCATGTCCAGGAGCAGTATTTACTTCACCGACGCCTGATCAAATGATGGAATGTGGAAAGGCTATTCCAAACGAAGAAGGCGTACTTTACTTTATTAAGAACTACACTGGTGACATTTTAAACTTTGAAATGGCAGTAGAAATGCTTCATATGGAAGGCATTAAAGTGGGTTCTGTCGTTATTGATGATGATGTTGCCGTTAAAGATTCTCTTTATACAGCAGGTCGTCGTGGAGTGGCTGCAACGGTTCTTATTGAAAAAATTGTTGGTGCCGCAGCAGAAGCTGGTAAAGATATTGAATATTGTGAAGCACTGGCAACTCGCCTGAATAACCGCTCTCGCTCTTTCGGTGTTGCGCTATCGGCATGTGTTGTTCCTGCAAATGGTAAACCATCGTTTGTACTTGCTGACAACGAAATTGAATTTGGTGTTGGCATCCATGGCGAACCAGGTATCGAGCGTCGTGAGTATAAAGATGTTGATACAACGACTTCTCAA
>ASRM01000209.1_pt1 | contig 10406 bp, 6 predicted proteins | sample 693238 | NCBI WGS metagenome assembly ASRM01 (sample SAMN02169242, study PRJNA158439) | bioreactor metagenome | isolation source: day 74 sample from continuous culture bioreactor inoculated with sediment... | place: Germany: Bremen
CACGCCCCAGTCTATGCCTGAGGCACTCACCGTTCGGGTCATTACCGCTGAAATAGGTTTAGCGTTTACCGATGTCAGCGTTCTTGCTAGTAAGAGTTCTACCCAGCTGAACATGAAACAGAAAAAGGCTGATACTCCGATGCCAGAACGAATCATGGGTAAGAATATTTTGAGGAAAAACTTAGGAAAGCTATAGCCATCGATGTATGCGGTTTCATCAATTTCACGAGGAACACCAGACATGAATCCTTCCAATATCCATACAGCGAGTGGAACATTAAATAAGCAATGAGCCAGTGCGACGGCAATGTGTGTATCGAATAGCCCGACGGAGGAATAGAGCTGGAAAAATGGCAATAAAAATACCGCAGGTGGTGCCATTCTGTTGGTTAATAGCCAGAAGAAAAGGTGCTTGTCACCAACAAATCGATAGCGAGAAAATGCGTATGCAGCAGGTAGTGCCACTAATAAAGTAATACACATATTCATCACTACGTAGATAATTGAATTCACATAGCCCATGTACCATGAAGGATCAGAAAATATGACCTTGTAGTTACCCAGAGTCCAATTGTTTGGAAAGAAACTTAAGCCGCCTAGTATCTCTTGGTTCTCTTTAAATGACATGTTCAGTAGCCAATAAATAGGCAACATTAAACAGACGATGTAGAGTGCTAAGCCAAAGATTTGCATATGGCGAGTGTATTTTGATTTAGTCATGATCTGCTCCCTTATTTATTTTCGCTATGAGTCATTGCGGTATAGAACACCCAACTGACTAAGAGAATGATGAGAAAATAGATTATGGAGAAGGCAGCAGCGGGGCCTATATCAAACTGACCAATCGCCATTTTTGTTAATGCCTGACTCAAAAATGTGGTCGAGTTCCCCGGCCCCCCACCTGTGAGGACAAAGGGTTCGGTATAGATCATAAAGCTGTCCATAAAGCGGATAAGTACTCCTATCAGCAATACATTTTTTAGCTTAGGTAATTGGATGTACCGAATAATTGACCAAGTTGAAGCGCGGTCGATATTTGCTGCCTGATAGTAGGCGTCAGGTATCGCTCTCAAACCAGAGTAACAAAGCAGCGCTATTAGCGAAGTCCAGTGCCAGATATCAACCAACAATACGGTTAACCAAGCGTCAAGTGGGTCGCCAGCGTAGTTATAGTCGAAGCCCATTGAGTTTAATGCCCAGCCAAATAAACCAATATCCGCACGACCGAATATCTGCCATATAGTGCCAACAACGTTAAGTGGGATTAACAATGGCACGGCAAGAATAATAAGACAAAATGATGACCATTTTCCCTTGGTTGGCATGGTTAGTGCGACAGCAATACCTAGTGGGACTTCGATCAATAGAACGGCGAATGAGAAGCCGAACTGTCGAAAAAGTGCCCCTTGCAATCGCTCATCATTGAGCATTTCCCGATACCATTCGGTACCAACAAAGTAAGCAGTATTTGCGTCAAAAATATCTTGTATCGAATAGTTAACCACGGTCATTAATGGAACGATGGCACTAAAGGCAACTAAGAGGAAAACAGGAAGTACAAGGAACCACGCTTTGTTATTTTCGACCTTATTCATTTTCTTCTCCCGCAGTGATTAAATACTCATCCAGATAAAGCATGGTCCACTGCTCAGGGAAACTGATGTAAGCTTCGTGCTGAGGGACTTGTTGGTCTTCTTGCAGACGAACTTTTAATAATTGATTGCCAAGTTTAAGTGTCAGAATTTTATAGGTGCCCAAGTCTTCAACATGGACAACGCTGGCTTTCATGGCAGATGTATTTTCTTGTTCCCATACGTGAACAAATTCAGGACGGATTCCTATTTTGATGTTATGACTTTTTGAACTAGCAAGTGCTCGCTTTAGCGGGTCAGATAAAGGAAGTTCAAAATCATCGAATTTGATACCGTTTTCGCTTGGGATAACTTCGATGAGGTTCATTCCCGGACTGCCAATGAAGTAACCAACAAAGGTATGATTTGGTTGTTCAAAAAGCTCTCTTGGAGTACCAAACTGAACAATCTGTCCGTTATACATCACCGCTATCTTGTCAGCGAATGTTGAGGCTTCCAATTGATCGTGGGTTACGTAGATCATGGTGATATTGAACTGCTGGTGGATCTGTTTGAGCTTTCTTCTCAGTTTCCACTTCAGTTGGGGGTCAATAACTGTTAAAGGTTCATCAAATAAAATGGCGGAAACATCATCACGGACCAATCCTCGGCCCATGGACACTTTTTGTTTTTCGTCAGCTGTCAGATATTGTGCTTTCTTCGATAATACTGGAGTAAGCTCCAGAATTTCAGCAATTTCAGTTACTTTAGTATGAATCTTGTCTTTGTTCACTTTCATATTTCTTAGCGGAAAGGCAAGATTGTCGTAAACCGTCATCGTGTCATAGATTACTGGAAACTGGAAAACCTGTGCGATATTGCGATCTTGAGGCCTTAGATGATTTACTTTTTTTCCGTCAAACAGAACTTCACCATTTGAAGGGCTCATTAAGCCTGAAATGATATTGAGCAGGGTCGATTTGCCACAACCTGATGGCCCTAATAGGGCAAAAGCGCCTCCTTGATGCCAAGTGTGTGTCATTTCCTCGATGGCATATAGAGATTCAGAATTAGGCACTTTATCGTAAGTATGTGCGAGCGAGTTCAGGGTAATTTGAACCATGATGCGTTACCCCCTTAAGTTTGGACTAGGAGCATGAATTAATTTTTCATCCATACCAAAAACGTAAAATTTATGAATTGGGATATATATCTTGATGACTTCATCCACTTCATAGCTATGAACACCAGGAATGTGCAGTACTAATTCAAAGTGTCGGTTTCTTAAATGTAAAAAGGTTTCTGAGCCACTGATCTCGGCGACTTCAACAGTGACGGTAAGCTCTACATCGTCATCATTTTTTGGTAGTAGACTTAAGTGGCTTGGTCGGATCCCGAACATGTAACTGCCTTTGTCTAAATGTTTCAGAGAATGATTTAACGGGAAGTGAGCATCTTGGTCGAATGTCACTTCAGAGTCAGTCACATCACCTTTTATCATGTTGATGGGGGGTTCGCTGAACAACGTGGCTGAAACCACGGTATTAGGTTTGTGGTAAACCGCGGTCGTTTCACCTGACTGAATAACTTTTCCTTCATGCAATATGGTGGTTGTTCCACCCAGAGCTAGAGCTTCGTTTGGCTCAGTTGTGGCATAAATTGCGATAGTGTGACGAGTTTTAAATAACTCCCGCATCTCTTGGCGCAGCTCTTCACGAAGTTTGTAGTCAAGGTTTACCAGTGGTTCGTCAAATAAAATGATCTCTGCGTCTTTTACCAATGCTCGGGCCATTGCAGTTCGTTGCTGCTGACCACCTGAAAGTTCTAACGGATTACGCTGTAGGTACTCAGTAATTCTCAGCATCTCGGCAGTGGAATGAACGCGATCTTTTATTTCACTATCAGACATTCCTGCCAATCTAAGTGGGGAGGCAATATTCTCGAAAACACTTAAGTTGGGATAGTTAATAAATTGCTGATAAACCATAGATATATTACGTTTACTTACTGGTGTATTGGTAACGTCCAGCCCATTGACCAGAATTCGCCCTGAGGTTGGCCGGTCTAGCCCTGCAATTAGGCGCATCAAAGAAGTTTTACCCGCCAAAGTACGTCCCAACAACACGTTAAAAGACCCGGGCTCGAATGTGAGATTCGCATCGATGATATGATCCTCACCATCAAAGGTTTTACATACCTGCTCTAGTGCTAATGACACTTAACTCTCCTTGTTTCGAACATATTTAATTTCGCTAATGTTCGTTATTGCTAATCTCATGCCATAAATGCTGAAGTGATAACAAAAAATTAACAATGATTGCTAATCTATTGTAATTTAGGTATTTATTTTCTATTGGTGAGTTTTATTTACCGTTGTGATAGCAAAATTAGTTAATTGTGAGAGGTCCGATGTTACATAAATGTGTTCAATGTGTTCATTTGGTGTTACGGTCTTTGAGCAGGGTTTGAACATGTGATTAGCGAACGAACATTAAGATATAATAGAGATTAACAGCGATGATGAAACCAGAACATCAGTCAATAATCCGAAAGTCTTGGCAACGGTGCAGGGAAGCGGGGCTTACTCACAGTAGTGATCCTGTAATAGAGATGCATGAAATGCATCAATTCAATCATGTACTTGAAGAGAACCACGGGCTTATTAACACCACTCAGCAAAAAGTTTTGCCCTTTTATGACAATCTATTGTCGAACAGTAATTGTATTGTGATGTTGGCAGATACAAACGGCCAGGTTCTGAACACTTGGGGTGAACAGTGGAGTGCTGAACAGAAACGAAATCAAGTTTTTCGCCATGGTGTTCATTGGAAAGAACCCTTGTTAGGTACCAATGCTATTGGCACTGCGTTGGAAACTGGTTCAATTGTTCAAGTGTTCCATGATGAACACTTTCTCTCTTCAAACCGTTTTATGGCAGGGTCGGCTTCACCTTTATTTGATGCTGAGCGGCGAATGACTGGGGTGCTATCTATATCCAGTGATGCTTATATACCAACGGCACACACTTTAGGTATGGTAAAACTGATGTCTCAAGCTATAGAGAATCAGTTAATTGTTTCGAAGTTTCACACAGATCATTATCTGTTTTGGTTTAATACCAGTGCTGACACAATCGATAGTCAGTGGTCTTCACTTCTGGTTTTTGATGAAAGTGGCATCGTTGTGTCAGCGAACCGTAGAGCAGAGGTAGTGCTAGGTAGCGATTTAGGGCTACAGAACATTAATCAACTTTTTGACGTCAATCTTGATCAGTTGCTTTCTCATCCTGCTTATACACCGCTGACATTAATGTCGCGCAATAAATTTAACTTTCACGGTATCGTTATACCTCCCTCTGTACCTAAAGGGCGACTTTTAGATTTTAGAAAAGTAGCTAAAACGAGTAAAACGGTATCCAAAGATGATGTGTTGGATCTTTCGCGTCTGAATATGGGAGATGAGCGCCTATCGAAAGCCATTGCTCAATCCAGCAAAATTTTGGACACTGATATCCCTATTTTAATCCACGGAGAAACAGGTGTAGGTAAAGAAGTTTTTGTCAAAGCATTGCACTTGGCCAGTGAACGAAGTGAGGCACCGCTAATTGCGGTGAACTGTGCCGCAATTCCTTCTGAATTGGTTGAATCCGAACTGTTTGGCTATGAAAAAGGTGCTTTCACTGGGGCTCATACCAAAGGGTATGTCGGACTCATCAGAAAGGCGGACAAAGGAACGCTCTTTTTAGATGAGTTGGGAGATATGCCGTTAAAAGTGCAAGCCAGATTACTGCGGGTATTGCAGGAAAGAAAGGTAACTCCCCTTGGTTCGACGAGCTCTTATCCTGTGAATTTTAAATTAGTGTCAGCGACGAATAGGCAACTAAAACAAGATGTGGAAAGTGGGCATTTTAGGCAAGATCTCTTCTATCGGGTATCCGGGTTAAATATCACATTACCATCGTTAAGAGAACGAACAGATAAAGAAGTACTGATTCGTTACTTATTGAAGAAATATGCCTCTGAGCCCGAGCAGGCGAACATGAGTATAGATGTGTTGTCACTGTTTCTTATGCATCCTTGGCCGGGTAATATTCGTCAAATGGTCAATGTCATCCAAATTGCATTAGCGATGGCTGAACCTGATGCGATTAAGGTTGAGCACTTGCCGGATGATTTTTTAAACGACTTAGAACAAGAACAAGAACAAGAACGAAATCGACATGCGGAACCTATTATCCAGTTGAGTTATGTCAACGAAATCGATACAGCGGATCAAGACTGGTTGTCAGTTTATGAACGAGAGAAAGGCAATATATCTGCAACCGCTAAAGCACTGAATATTAGCCGGAATACACTGTACCGAAGATTGAGGGAGCAGGGTTTGAAATGAGAAAAAAAGAGATGACTACTCATCTCTTTTTTTCAACTTAGTAGTATGCAGTTAAGCAATAACGGCCTGTTTTTCTGGTGTCTTTTCAAGCGAGGTTTCTTTGTTAAGATATTGGTCTAGCTGTTTCACTTCTTGTTGGCTTAACTCCAGCCCAAGTTTGCTTCTTCGCCATAATATATCGTCACTGGATATGGCCCATTCCTGATCGACTAAATAGTCCACTTCGGCCTGATATAAATCGTGTCCAAAGTGAATGCCCAGATCATTGATAGACGATTTTCCTTCAAGAATTAACTGGCAGTGCGTACCGTACGCACGAACCCAGCGTCGAAGTGTGCTGGTACTCATCCATGGATACTGGACAGTAAGTCTCTGCTGCAATTCGTCACGACTATTGAAATCTCCACCGGGTAAAGTAGCTTCTTTCGTCCATGCCTGTTTCATTGCCGGAAAATAAGGAGCCAGTTGATCGACCGCTGCTTGACCCAGCTTTCGATAGGTAGTGAGTTTGCCGCCAAATATAGAAAGTAGTGGCGCATTATCCAACTCATTGTCGAGTTCAATGGTGTAATCACGAGTGACTGCTTGTGCGTCAGAGGATTCGTCTTCACATAGCGGGCGTACACCAGACCAGGTTGAAATAACATCATCAGGAGATACTTTATTGATAAAGTGTTGATTGACGATGTCGCAAAGGTAACTGATCTCGTCGTTATCGATTTTGACGTTAGAAGGGTCGCCATTAAATTCGACGTCCGTAGTACCAATCACAGAATAGTTATCTAGGTAAGGTATGACGAAAACGATACGTTTGTCTTCGTTTTGTAATATAAAGGCGTGGTTGCCTTCGTACATCTTAGGCACAATAACGTGGCTGCCTTTTACCAATCGAATTCCTCTGGGTGAGGGCATATGAAGTTGTGTATCGAAAAAGCGATCTACCCATGGCCCCGCCGCATTAACCAGAGCTTTAGTTTTAATTTGTCTGGTCTCTCCACTTTGGCTATCCAGAATATCGACTAGCCAACCATCTTCACTACGAACCGCTTTGGTACAGCGAGATCGTGTATGAATGTGTGCACCTTTTTGTTGTGCTAGCTTCGCATTTGCAACGACTAATCGAGAGTCATCTACTGCGCAGTCTGAGTATTCGAAACCGATGCGCATTTCAGGAAGTAGTGGGCCAGATTGGTTGAACTTTAAACCGTGGCTCGCGGGAAGAGAGACGCGCTTGCCAATATTGTCGTATAAAAACAACCCAATACGTATCATCCATGCGGGACGCAGGTGAGGGCGGTGTGGAAGCCTGAACCTGAGAGGAGAAACCAAGTGTGGGGCATTTTTTAACAAGACTTCACGTTCTGCAAGCGCTTCACTCACTAAACGAAATTCATAATGTTCAAGATAACGTAATCCGCCATGAATAAGTTTGCTACTGGCAGAAGAGGTTGCAGAAGCTAAATCGTTCATTTCAAACAGCGCAACTTTCAGTCCACGGCCTGCAGCATCGCTGGCCACAGCAACACCATTGATACCTCCACCAATGACCACTAGGTCGTATTTATTCTCTTCTTGTCGCATTTCTAATTACCCATGTTCGCTTTGTGGAATGTATGCTCGTTCGAATGTTTCGATCACTATATAAACATAGCACAAGATAAAAATCGAACATTATTTTTGCTGTAAATGTTAATTTTTAATTACATTATCAAAGAACAATTAATGAATTTTTGCTATAATTAAACGCTATTCATTGTATTTTAAGGCTATTTACCCCTTGGTACGTATGATTAATAATATTAATGTTGCATTTATGATAAATTTTTGTTTCGATTGTAATGGGTCGAGCAAAAGCGAACATTGTCTTATTTAACCAGGAGATTTGAAAGCAGCATGGAAAACAGTAATCAAGTAATTGTTGCTCTTGATCAGGGAACGACAAGTTCTCGTGCGATCATTTTTAATCACGATTCCAATATCGTGAGTAAAGCACAGCGTGAGTTTAGCCAGATTTATCCTAAACCAGGCTGGGTAGAACATGATCCGATGGAAATATGGGCCACACAGCGTTCTTCTCTTACTGAAGTGCTTGCACAATCTGATGTTCATGGCCAGGAAGTTGCCGCTATTGGTATAACCAACCAGCGAGAGACCACAATTGTTTGGGACAAAAATACGGGAATTCCAGTGTATAACGCCATTGTTTGGCAGTGCCGGCGTACCGCTGAACGTTGTAATGAGCTTAAGCTGCAGGGGCTTGAATCTTATGTTCGTGAAACCACTGGATTAGTGATTGATTCTTATTTTTCTGGATCTAAGGTGGCGTGGATATTAGATAATGTTGAGGGTGTCCGTGAAAGAGCCGAGCAAGGGGACTTATTATTTGGAACGGTCGATACTTGGTTAATCTGGAAGCTGACTAATGGCAAAGCGCACGTTACTGACGTGAGTAATGCGTCTCGGACAATGTTGTTTAACATTCATACGCTGCAGTGGGACAAGAAACTATTAGAGATTTTTAATATCCCGGAAAGTATGTTGCCCGAAGTGAAATCCTGCAGTGAAGTATTTGGATACGCGAATATTGGCGGTGGAACTAAGATTCCAATCAGCGGAATAGCAGGTGATCAACAAGCCGCATTAATAGGCCAGCAATGTCTTAGAAGAGGCATGGCAAAAAACACTTATGGAACAGGCTGCTTTTTGCTAATGAATACGGGTGACAAAGCGATCGACTCCAGCCATGGGTTGCTTACTACTATCGCGTATAAAATTGGTGATGAGGTCGCTTACGCGCTCGAAGGCAGTGTTTTTATGGGCGGAGCTGTTATTCAGTGGCTACGTGATGAAATAGGTCTGATACGTGACGCCTCTGATACGGAGTACTTTGCACGCAAAGTCGATGACAGCAATGGTGTTTATGTTGTGCCTGCATTTGTTGGGTTAGGCGCACCTTATTGGGATCCGGAAGCAAGAGGTACTATCTCAGGGCTGACTCGTGGTACTAATCGAAACCATATTATCCGTGCTGCGTTGGAATCTATCGCTTTTCAAAGTCGAGATGTGCTGCAGGCCATGGAAGAGGACGCGGGCCTAAAACTGAATCATATTTGTGTGGATGGCGGAGCGGTGGTAAACAATTTCTTGATGCAATTTCAGTCGGATATATTAGGCAAAAATGTGGTGAGGCCAGAAGTGACTGAATCGACTGCTTTGGGTGCTGCACTTTTGGCTGGTTTGGCTGTTGGATTTTGGCAAAATAAAGAAGAGCTAGCAAACAGAAAGGAAATTGATCACATTTTTTCACCTAAAATGGAAAAAGCAGATAGAGAAGCTTTATATCATGGGTGGAAAGAAGCGGTTGTCAGGACTCAGTCAAAGTAAGGCAGTGCTGAAGCCAACTCACCTCGTTGTATTAGACGGTCGTGCTTCAGTATTCATTTTTTCGTTGTTGTGATTTCTAAATAACAACATACTAAACGTATGCAGATACAAGAAATAAGATCATTGCTGCCATAATAAGCGCCATTTTGCCGAAAAATAAAATTTGGTCGATGGCGTTTTCTTGTTTGGTGCTTGTGATTTCAGTTATAGGTGAAGTGGCAGTAATTGTGTTCATTATCTTCTCTGATTTATGTGATTTTCATCGCAATAATGCATCATTTTGAGACTCTCATCAAATAAATACTCTCTTCTTTTCATAATATACATCCTTTTGTGTGCACGAGAATCTTTTAACCTGTTGTTTTCCCTCGTATTTATAACAACTCCCCAAATATTTTAAAATTTATATGCTTATTGACCACATCGCTCGTTATTCCGTATTGTGAAACTGTGCGGAGTCATATTTCACTTTTATGTCTTTGGTTCACAGTTCTATCATTAAGAAATACCCATTTATGAAATTTTCATTATTATTGATTTCATATTGTGAAACATAAGTAAGAGATGAAGATGCCGCTAATTAAAATTGAAGAGCTTCAAAGTGAATACGAACGTGTCCTTAATGCACGAGATATGAAACCGGAGATGGCGGCTAAGCTTGCTGCTGGATTTGTTGAGATGGCAAATGAAGGAACGTATTCTCATGGTATTAATCGATTCCCTGTTTTTATTGATCAAGTCGATAAAGGGCAAATCAAATTAAATAGTGTGCCTGAATGTGTAAATAGTATGGGAGCACTAGAACAATGGGATTGTAATTTTGGCCCTGGTGTACTTAATGGTTTGATATGCGCTGATAGAGCGATGGAACTAGCCAGAGAATATGGTATTGGCATGGTGGGTATGCGAAATTCAAACCACTGGATGCGTGGCGGAGCCTATGTTTTAAAAATGGCACGACAAGGGTTTGCGGGTATAGCGTCTACAAACTCAATTGCCGTAATGCCTGCCTGGGGTGGTAAAGACCACCGTGTCGGGTCAAATCCATTGATTATGGCGGTT
>ASRM01000210.1_pt1 | contig 10353 bp, 11 predicted proteins | sample 693238 | NCBI WGS metagenome assembly ASRM01 (sample SAMN02169242, study PRJNA158439) | bioreactor metagenome | isolation source: day 74 sample from continuous culture bioreactor inoculated with sediment... | place: Germany: Bremen
CTTACCTCATTTAGGAAATGGCCAACTTCAGGTTGCTGGCTTTGATACACCAAGTTTTGTGCTGTTTGTCTTGCAAACATAGTATGGATAAACGGAGATTTGCTTTGTGAAATGGGGTTACCAAATACAAGATAATTATCAGGGGTACTGGCCATGTCCTTGCCTATTTAAAATGGGTCATCTTTCATGACCCTATCATTTCAATCAATCTTAGCCAAGTTACCATTCTCGTGGCTGAAGGTACTTTTGATAAAGCGTCGCTTCATCTGAATCTGGTTCTGGCTTAAAGTCATACTCCCATCTTGCCAAAGGTGGCATAGACATAAGTATCGACTCTGTTCTTCCACCACTTTGGAGACCAAATAAGGTTCCCCGATCATAAACCAGATTAAACTCGACGTAGCGCCCTCTTCTGTATAGCTGAAACTGCCTCTCTCGCTCTCCATAGCCAAGCGCTTTCCTCTTCTCAACGATAGGAAGGTAGGCTTGAACATAACCTTTTCCTACCGCTTGCATGTAAGAGAATGATTTTTCGAATCCCCATAGATTAAGATCGTCAAAGAAAAGGCCACCAACGCCTCGCGTTTCATTTCTATGCGGTAAAAAGAAGTAGGTATCACACCACGCTTTGTGTTCCGCATAAACTTCATTGCCAAATGGTGCGCAAACCTCTTTAGCGACGTGGTGCCAATGCTGGCAATCATCTTCAAAAGGGTAGAAAGGCGTTAAGTCAAACCCACCACCGAACCACCATATGGGCTCCTCTCCTTCTTTTTCAGCAATAAAGAAACGTACGTTGGCGTGAGAGGTGGGAACATAAGGGTTTTTGGGATGCATAACCAAGGAGACACCCATAGCTTCAAACTTTCGTCCTGCTAACTCTGGGCGATGAGCTGTCGCTGATGCTGGCATCTCTTTTCCCTGAACATGAGAAAAGTTAACGCCTCCCTGCTCAAATACGTTACCTTCTCGCATCACTCGTGTCCGACCGCCACCACCTAAACGCTCATCAGCTTCTCTCTGCCAAGCATCTTCTTCAAATAGAGCTTTTCCGTCAGCTTGCTCTAACTGGTGACAAATCTCATCCTGGAGTGAAAGTAAAAATTGTTTTACCGATTCTTTATCCACTTTTAGCATGCGCCCTTATCCTTGTCTCAAAATAGCTAACGTTTTGGCATCCCGAATTTCAGAGGGGTTAACTCTTCCCCCCGTATTTCCGGTTAAAATCACCACCGACGTATGACCCAACTGCTGTTCTACCTCTTGAGTCGTCATACACGGAGGTTGTCCCGTCAAGTTTGCACTGGTTGACGTTATCGGTTTATCAAAGGCCTGACACAACTCTTGAACAAGCGGATGATCGGTCACGCGAACCGCAACAGAGTCAAATTGGCCAGAAACATACTCCGATACTTTTGAGCTGGCGGGCATAACCCAAGTAACAGGCCCCGGCCATGAACGGTGAATATGTTCCAATTGCCGTTGTGACAGCTGAGATTCATCAATATAAGGCAACAATTGCTGATAGCTGGCGGCAATGAGTATCAACCCCTTTTCCACTGGCCTTTGTTTTATATCTAGTAGTTTCTTTATCGCTTCAGGGTTATCAGGATCACAGCCAATACCAAATACACCTTCCGTTGGGTATGCGATCACTTCACCTTCATTAAGTGCTTTTAGTACTTGTTCCATATCACTCATAAATCTATTTTTCCGTTTTCACTGTGCTTAGTGTACAAATTCCTTTTTAATCTGACTAAGTCTATTTTCTTACATTATGTAAATTTCATTGACGCAAACGTTTTCCTTGGCATCATTTCACCTTATAATGCGCAAAAATATCTATTTAGTATGAGCCATTTAATTAGGAGATAGGGATGAAAGTCGGAATAATTATGGGGTCCAAGTCAGATTGGCCAACAATGAAACTCGCCGCAGACATGCTTGAGCAATTTGGGGTTCCTTATGAAACCAAGGTTGTCTCTGCCCATAGAACTCCACAGTTACTTGCTGATTATGCTAATAGTGCAAAAGAACGTGGAATTAAAGTCATTATCGCTGGCGCTGGCGGGGCTGCACACCTTCCAGGAATGGCCGCAGCATTCACTAGCCTCCCCGTTCTAGGCGTACCAGTTCAATCCCGAGCATTAAAAGGTATGGACTCTTTACTTTCAATCGTTCAGATGCCTAAAGGTATTGCTGTGGGCACACTCGCTATAGGCGAAGCTGGCGCAGCAAATGCGGGGCTCTTAGCCGCTCAAATTATCGGGACTAGCGATGAAGAAGTAATGAATAAAGTCGAAGCTTTTAGAAAAGAACAGACCGAGACCATTCTGGACAATCCAGATCCTGCGGGGGAGTAATAAAATGCATGTTCTTGTATTAGGTGCCGGGCAACTGGCTCGCATGATGGCTCTGGCTGGCGCTCCACTGAATATTCGACTATCTGCATTTGATGTTCGAACTGGCGATATTGTTCATCCCTTAACTCAAGCCGTTCTAGGGCATGGATTAGATAATGCCATCCAGCAAGCTGATGTCATCACTGCTGAGTTCGAACATATTCCTAATGACATTTTGGATATCTGTGAGAAGAGTGGGAAGTTCCTACCAAGTACAGAGGCCATTAGAGCTGGAGGCGATCGCCGAATTGAAAAAATACTTTTAGATGACGCTGGTGTTACTAATGCGAAGTATTACGTGATTAATCAAAGAGAAGACTTTGATGTTGCTATCAAGCACGTGGGGCTGCCAATGGTTCTTAAAAGTACACTAGGTGGCTACGATGGAAAAGGACAATGGCGACTAACCTCTTTAGAGCAGATAGAAACCATTTGGCAAGAAATGAAAACGTGTATTGCAGAAACTCAAGGTCAAGCGATTGTAGCTGAAGAATTTATTTCGTTCGACCGAGAGGTTTCTCTTGTAGGCGTCAGAGGGAGAGATAATGAAATCAGAGTTTACCCACTTGCTGAAAACATTCATACCAACGGCGTATTAACTCTCTCAACAGCAATTGTCGATGAAACCCTTCAGAAACAAGCAGTAGCTATGTTCAAAGCCGTAGCAGAAAAGCTCGACTACATTGGCGTCTTAGCCCTAGAATTTTTTGATGTGCAGGGCAAGTTACTGGTCAACGAAATTGCTCCCCGTGTGCATAATTCTGGTCACTGGACCCAGCAAGGATCTGAAGTATGCCAATTCGAGAATCATCTAAGAGCAGTTTGTGGGTTACCGTTAGGGGGGACTCAACTAATCCGTCCTACAACCATGATAAATATTCTCGGTGAAGACTCTCTTCCTGAAGAACTTCTGAACATTGATGCTTGTCATATTCATTGGTACGGAAAAGAGAAACGGCCAGGAAGAAAAATGGGCCATATAAACGTGTGCGCTGCAAGTACGCCTGAATTAAGTAAGCATTTACTTACACTTTCAGACATTTTAGATAAGTCGAGCTTTCCCAGTATCATAGACGGAGCGAACAAGCTCAATAGTTAAGCAAACTCAACAACCAAAAAAGGCGCTCATGCGCCTTTTTTAATCACCTTGTATATGCTGACACTTCCTGTTCGCACATTGGTGCTTTCCATCTTTCTTTTCCAATAAAAGTGGATAACTACAATTATCACATTTCTCAGCTATTGGAGGCTGATTAACTGCAAACTTGCACTTAGGAAAGTTATCACAGGCAAAAAAAGACTTTCCAAATCGAGATTTTCTCTCTACTAACCGTCCTTTATGGCACTCCGGGCAAGCCACTTGATCCGATTCTACTTTCTCATCATTTTGATCCAAAGATTCGATATGATGACAATTTGGATACCCACTACAACCGATAAACATCCCGTATCTTCCTTGCCTTAAAACCAGTTCTTGCTGGCATTCAGGGCAAGGGACACCTAACGCTTTAACAATGTGTCCATCATTTTGATGGAGTGGTTTGATATAGTCACATTCAGGGTATTGGGTACAGCCCAAAAATGGACCATGTTTGCCATGGCGAAGCATCAATGCTTCGCCACATTTGGGACAAGGTTTATGATCAAGCGCGTGCTCATGCGCTTCGAAAAGTTGGTTATCTATTTTTCCGCTCATAGGTGCTAATGAAGAATTCCCGTTTCAGCGGTATACAATAACTCTTCCATAAGCGTATAGGCATTTTCATTTCCTGGCACATTAAATAACACCATTAAAATGACCCACTTTAAATCATCTAGAAATAACTCTTGGGTTTCTAACCCCATGACTCGATCTATGACCATTTCACGAGTTTCGGTTGTCAGTACATTAACTTGCTCTAAGAACATCAAAAACCCACGGCACTTAACATCTAAACGTTCCATCTCTTTTTCAGTATAGATACGCGTTGAAGTTGCCGCATTTGTTCCAATTTCACTACGAGTTTCACTTTCCTGAAGTGCAGCAAGGTCTTCTAACCAATCTAAGGCTTTATAAATCTCTTTTTGGTGAAAACCTGCTCTTAACAACTCTTCTTCAAGTTCGTCCTGGTCTACCATCAACTCTGCATCACTATGGATGTAGGTTTCGAACAAATACATCAATATGTCCATCATAGTTAACCCCTCCTCGTTCGAATATAGCCGCCAGATACAGCGGCAACATGCCCTTGAAGCTCGAGCTCCAGAAGCTGCATCATTACTTCATGCACAGGTATATTGGTCCTCTGTGCCAAAATATCAACTGGTGTTGCTTCTACTCCTACGTTAGCTAACAGTTGAGGAAATGGCAATTGTTCATTTACTTCTTCTGTTTTGAATAACTCTTGTTGTTGGTTCACCGACCAAGCCAGCAGGCTCTCTATTTCAGCGAGTATATCTTGGCTAGATTGAATCAATGAGGCTCCCTGCTGAATGAGGCTATTGCCTCCACGACTATTCGGACTTTGAATAGCACCAGGAATAACAAAGACTTCTCTATTTTGTTCTAGAGCGTACTTTGCCGTAATTAATGAGCCACTTTTTAATGCAGCCTCCACTATCAACACTCCTAAAGAAAGCCCGCTAATTATTCGATTTCTACGGGGAAAGTGTTCTGCTCTCGGTTTTGCATCAGGCCAAAACTCCGAGACCAGTGCCCCCTTTTCGATGACTTCATTTGCCAAATTTCGATGCTTAGCAGGATAAATACATTCCAATCCCGAGCCTAATACGGCAATTGTTTGTCCATTTACAGATAAGGCACCATTATGGGCATAACCATCAACACCCGCTGCAAGTCCACTGGTAATAATCAAACCTTGCTTTACCAAATCCTTTGCAAATATCTTAGCCGTTGCCAACCCATCAATAGTTGCGTTGCGGCTGCCTACAATAGCAATTTGTGGTAATGAAAGTAGCTCAACATTACCTTTAACAAATAATACTGGTGGGTAAGCCGCGATCTCTTTTAATAATGGCGGATATTCTGAACAAAATGGAGTAATAATATGGTTGGAGTTATGGCTTTCTTTCCAGGCTAAACAATTATCTACCCGCTTCTTAGCATCCTGTTTAATATGCTTAATTTGCTTGGAATTAAAACCGAAAAGCTCTAATTGTCTTGCAGAGTAACCGACAATATTTTCAGCTGAATCAATACTTGTTAATTTAATCAACTTTTTACTACCCAAGTAGGGCGTAAAGCTTAATGTTAACCAGGAAAATAGTTCATTATCGGTCATTAATTCGATTCCACAAAAAGAGATGTACGTTCAACGAAATCGTTAACAGATTGTTTTTTAACACATAAAAACAACTTCAACGGCTATTATCCAGCGTTATAAGTTCTGATAATTAACCAATCAGAAAAAAATGGATAAAAAAAACACAAAAAAGAGTAAAATACCCGTAACTGACTAAAATCCACCAGCCAAGTCTGTCTGGATACTGTCATTCGACCTTTAAAATGTCTAGAATCGAGCCCGCCAGCATAAGGCTGATTCGGCGCAGTTCAATTTTTTGAGTGTATATGTCTGTATTACAAGTATTAACTTTCCCTGATGATCGCCTTCGTATTGTGGCTAAGCCCGTCGAAGAAGTGACACCTGAAATCCAAAAATTCGTTGATAGCATGATTGAAACCATGTACGAAGAAGAAGGTATTGGTCTTGCGGCAACGCAGGTCGACTTTCATCAACGTATCGTTGTTATCGATATTTCAGAAACCAGAGATCAACCAATGGTGTTGATTAACCCAGAGATCACAGAGAAACGTGGTGAAGACGGTATTGAAGAAGGCTGTCTTTCGGTTCCCGGTGCAAGAGCCCTTGTACCTAGAGCCTCTGAAGTTTCTGTTAAAGCCCTTAACCGTGATGGTGAAGAATTTACTTTTGAAGCGGATGACCTTCTTGCTATCTGTGTTCAACATGAGATTGATCACTTAGAAGGAAAGTTGTTTGTTGACTACCTTTCACCATTAAAGCGTAAGCGTATCAAAGATAAGCTAGAGAAAATCAAACGCTTTAATGAAAAAAACAACGCATAAGAGGTTATCTTGAGTCAGCCACTACGTATCGTCTTTGCTGGAACTCCTGACTTCGCCGCCCGACATCTGGCGGCGTTATTGTCTACGGAGCATGAAGTTATCGCTGTTTATACTCAGCCAGATCGCCCTGCCGGACGAGGGAAAAAATTAACAGCCAGCCCAGTCAAGAATATTGCATTGGAAAACGGTATTACCGTTTTTCAGCCAGAAAACTTTAAATCTGAAGAAGCAAAGCAAACACTAGCCGAGCTAAATGCCGATATTATGGTCGTTGTCGCCTATGGCTTATTGCTACCACAAATTGTTTTGGATACACCAAAGTTAGGTTGTATAAATGTGCATGGTTCTATTCTTCCTCGATGGAGGGGAGCCGCACCAATACAGCGTTCAATTTGGGCTGGAGATAAAGAAACTGGAGTCACCATCATGCAGATGGACATAGGCTTAGATACTGGCGATATGTTAAAAATCGCCACCTTACCTATTGAAACGACCGATACCAGTGCCTCTATGTATGAAAAGTTGGCAGAGCTTGGCCCAGGAGCTCTTGTGGACTGCTTATCCGATATATCATCTGGTAAGGCTAAACCTGAAAAACAAAACGATGAATTAGCAAACTATGCTAAGAAATTATCTAAAGATGAAGCCAAAATTGATTGGTCTCAAGATGCAGAATTCACTGAGCGCTGCATACGAGCCTTTAATCCTTGGCCTATGAGCTACTTTTCAGTGGATAGCAACAATATAAAAGTCTGGCAGGCAAGAGTTGATGATGAAATATCAGACAAACCGTCAGGTACTATCCTTAAAGCCGACAAAACTGGTATCTATATTTGCACCGGAAAAGGCAACTTGGTTCTTGAAAAAATTCAAATACCCGGTAAAAAAGCCATGTCAGTGCAAGATGTTCTCAACTCTAAAAGCAGTTGGTTCGAAGTAGGCCATAAGCTAAGCTAACGCTATATTGAGTAAACAAAAGGCTAGCGATGCTAGCCTCTTCTTTTTAGATAGATTATTAAGGTTATAACATGAATGTTCGCGCAGCCGCGGCTAAAGTTCTTTTTCAAGTCGTAGACAAAGGGCAATCTCTTTCTACAGCATTACCTGCTGCCCAACAAACCATAAAACCTCGTGATCACGCACTGTTACAAGAGATTTGCTATGGTGCGCTGCGCTACCTTCCACGATTAGAGTCCATTGCAAATCAACTAATGGACAACCCCTTAAAAGGGAAAAAGCGTGTCATTCACCATTTGGTATTGGTTGGAATTTATCAGATTAGCTTTATGCGAATACCAGCCCATGCCGCAGTAGGGGAAACCGTTGAGGCGACTAAAAACCTTCGGGAACCAAAGCTACGGGGGTTAATCAACGCGGTATTAAGAAATTATCAACGCAACCAAGAAGAGTTAGATTTACAAGCATCGAGTCATGATGCCGGCAAATATGGTCACCCTAATTGGCTCCTAAAATTGTTAAAAGAATCTTACCCCGAACACTGGGAGCAGATTGTTAACGCAAACAATAGTAAAGCGCCAATGTGGTTACGAGTGAATAGCCGTCATAATACCAGAGATGACTATCTCGCTTTATTGGAAAAAGAAGACATACAAGCGAGTAAGCACTCACAAGCAGAAGATGCTCTAAAGCTTGAGTTTCCGTGTGATGTATCCAAACTTCCGGGTTTTGACAAAGGTTGGGTATCCGTTCAGGATGCTGCAGCTCAGCTCTCCATTGATTTTTTAACCCCTAAAGATAACGAACTTATCCTTGACTGCTGTGCAGCACCGGGTGGTAAAACAGCCCATATTCTAGAAAGAACGAATGGCAGCCAAGTTGTCGCTATTGACTGTGACGATACCCGCTTAAAACGCGTCTATGAAAACCTAAAGCGTTTAAATCTACAAGCAAAAGTCGTTTGTGGTGATGCACGAAAACCTGAAGATTGGTGGCAAGGTGATAAATTTGACCGAATATTATTGGATGCCCCATGTTCAGCAACAGGCGTTATACGCCGACATCCTGATATAAAGTGGTTACGCCGTGCTGACGATATTGCAGCCTTGGCCGTACTTCAACGCGAAATATTAGATGCAATGTGGCTACAGCTAAAACCGGGTGGTACTTTGGTTTACGCAACTTGCTCTATTACACCGCAAGAAAATGCTCAGCAGGTTTCCGCCTTCTTAGCGAGAACATCTGATGCAGAGCTTTTCGGCTCCGATCCAGCGACACCGGGTAGACAAATCCTTCCAGGTGAAGAAGAGATGGATGGCTTTTACTACGCCGTTCTAAAGAAACAAGCATAACTTGAGTATATAACCTTAATATATTGATTCCTAAAGAGATCAAATAACATGAAAATCATAATTCTTGGTGCAGGTCAGGTCGGCGGCACATTGGCAGAAAACTTAGTTGGTGAAAATAACGATATAACCATCGTTGATAGAAACAGTGACCGGTTACGTGAGCTACAAGATAAGTATGATCTACGTGTTATTAATGGCTTTGCCTGTCACCCTGAAACATTAAGAGAGGCAGGCGCTCAAGATGCCGATATGCTGGTTGCCGTTACGAACTCTGATGAAACCAACATGGCAGCGTGTCAGGTCGCGTTTACAATATTTAATACACCCAATCGTATTGCCAGAATAAGATCCCCCGAATACTTAAAAGAGAAAGATGCTCTTTTTCGCTCAGGAGCCGTCCCTGTAGACCACCTAATTGCTCCTGAAGAATTGGTAACTAGTTATATCCAACGCCTTATCCAATACCCAGGAGCGTTGCAGGTCGTTAGCTTTGCAGAGAAGAAAGTAAGCCTTGTTGCTGTAAAAGCATATTATGGAGGCCCTTTAGTGGGTAACGCGCTATCAACACTTAGAGATCATATGCCCCATATTGATACTCGTGTAGCCGCTATTTTCCGCCAAGGAAGACCCATTCGTCCACAGGGCACAACAATTATTGAAGCGGATGATGAAGTATTCTTTGTCGCTGCGAGTAATAACATTCGTTCGGTCATGAGTGAGTTACAACGGTTAGAAAAGCCCTATCGCCGAATAATGATTGTCGGTGGCGGGAATATTGGAGCCTCTCTGGCAAAGCGACTAGAACAAGACCACAGCATCAAATTAATTGAACGTAGCTTAACTCGCGCCGAAAAACTTTCTGAAGATCTCGAAAATACCATTGTTTTTTGTGGTGATGCAGCAGATCAAGAGTTACTAACCGAAGAAAACATAGATCAAGTCGACGTCTTCATCGCCTTAACCAATGAAGATGAAACCAATATTATGTCAGCAATGTTGGCCAAGCGATTGGGGGCCAAGAAGGTAATGGTGCTTATCCAGCGCGGAGCATACGTAGATCTTGTTCAGGGTGGAGCCATTGATATAGCGATATCACCTCAACAAGCCACTATATCCGCACTGTTAACCCACGTTCGTAGAGCCGATATCGTAAATGTGTCCTCTTTACGTCGTGGGGCAGCAGAAGCGATAGAAGCCATTGCACACGGTGATGAAACCACATCTAAAGTCGTCGGCAGAGCCATTGGCGAGCTTAGACTTCCTCCTGGCACCACGATTGGCGCAATAGTAAGAGGAGATGAGGTAATGATAGCTCATGACAAAACAATGATTGAGCAAGATGACCACGTCGTCATGTTTCTTGTTGATAAGAAATATGTGCCTGATGTAGAAGCATTATTCCAGCCCAGTCCATTCTTCTTATAACCATCATTATTTATAATTATGGTAAACCTAAGACCTATACTATTTGTTATTGGATTAGTGCTATCTAAACTCGCACTGTTCATGTACATACCAACATTGGTTGCTTTTCTTTCCGGTACTGATGGCTTTTTAG
>ASRM01000212.1_pt1 | contig 10285 bp, 7 predicted proteins | sample 693238 | NCBI WGS metagenome assembly ASRM01 (sample SAMN02169242, study PRJNA158439) | bioreactor metagenome | isolation source: day 74 sample from continuous culture bioreactor inoculated with sediment... | place: Germany: Bremen
GGTATTAAAATTAACAGCCGTTTCTGATAGCTCATCTTTACCGTTAACGGCAGCCACTTTAGTGAGATCATGGCTTTGCGATATGTGTGACATTAACTGATTCAAGGAGTTAATGCTGTTTTGAATTCCCTTGTTAATAAGTAATGATAATAAAACCATCAAAATAACCACGGTAATAAGGGATATTAAAATGATAAATGAAATAGTACTCTTTTCTTTTTTAAGCTCTTTTAGTAATTCGCTTTTCAGGCCTGAAAAGATATCCTCGACTTTATGAGACGAGGTTCTTACTTTGCCTCGTATTCCTTGGTTATGTGACAGCCCAATAGCTTTCTTTTGAGTGATCAATTGTATAAATAACTGATTGAACTGAGTTAGTTTTAAATTAAATTCGTTATTTTTAACTATTTTCAAACGATTAAATAAATCGTTATATTGTTCAAGAAACTCTGGTTTGAGAGACAATGAGTATAGCTCACTGATTAAAACCAATTGTACAGTATCAAATCTAAATTGATCCATATTGCCTGCGTATTGAAGGAGAAACGACGAGTACTGGGCGATCTCTTGGCGTAACCCTTCATCCGTAGATAATCCAATATGCTGATAACCATTGACTAGCTCTGAGAATATGGTTTTATAAATCATCATGTTAGGTGTTAATTCATTAATGTGCGAAACGTTTAGAGATAGATCACTTAAGTTAACTTCCAACTGCGTGAGTTTATTCTCGAAATCCGTGTAATTTTTCAGGAATTTTTCGTTGTATTTTTTATCTAAACGCGCCAAAAAATCTTTCTCATTACGACGTAAAGTAAGTAATGAAATTTCTAATGACTGAATATCTGTGACAGATTGATTTAATTTGGATAAATGGTTATTGGCTATATTTATTATCATAAATACAACTAACATTGAAAGAACAGATAAGCCACAAAGGCCGAATAACTTATGCTTAATTTTCACGCGATACAATCTCACAATAACGGTCGAACAAAATGAACAAATAACAAAAATCGGCTCAGTCGTTGAGCTGAATAAAAAATTAAATGGGCCTATTAACGCCTTGAGCGGCATAGTAATGTATTTATGATTTATAATATATATTAACTGTCATTTGTTATTGCAATAAATGACAGATTTTATTGTATCCATCTGTATTGTTGGATTTATTTTATTGGTATGACCACACGGTGAAAATTTACTTTCTTCATATAAACGATTGCCTTTTGTGGTAAACTAATAAGAGTTCATTTAAAGAGAGTCTATGGCTGTTTGGTTTGAGCTACTCATGAAACTGAGGTTGTGGAGGAGTTACTGTTATCAACAACACTTATCAACAATAAATACAATCACTGGCTCTTCCACTTAGATTATTGCTTTTTACAAAAGCTAAACTCAATATTTTGTCCTAATAACTGTCTCATAATCACTTTAACAATGGCCATGACCAAATGCCGATTCAAAATTATATTTTGATGTGATTGATTAGCTACGTGAAATCTAGCCGGATCGCGAGTTCCATATGAGCCGTAAAAAAGAGTTTTTTGAAAAAATTTCAGCGATGCCAGACCAACTCGATACGATAAAGGTCGAGTTTAATGATGGCTAGTGGGAAAACTTGGCACAGTGTTAGGCGAAAACATTCAAAGTTCAATTTTAAGCTAACTAAACTTATCCCTGTTTCTAGTAGGTCCTCCTTACCAGAAGCAGGGAAAGCATTTTTAATGTTAATTGAATGGCATATAGTTCGCGCTTATATGCTGTTCACCCGAAAACGTTTATCTACGATAAATGCAACCAATACCCAGCCTGCACATTGACCCCAAAGTAACGTCCATTTGTCTATGACTTGTTCAAAATCAGCCGCCATTTGGTTTACTTTTAAAAAGCTTTGAATTGCAGGTGTAGAAGGGACCAGTTGTGAAAGCCAAATCATAGGTTGAGGAACACTTTCTAGTGGCCAGATAAACCCGGTACTAAATATCAGCGGCATAGAACTGAGCAAAACAACTACCGTAACCAACTCACGTCTGGGTAGGATAGCTCCAAGCACAATGCCAATAAAACTACTGGCATAGAGAAATGGTATGAGCAGAGTAAATATAACCGTAGGTGAGGCAAGACGGCTTATTTGATAATAGTCGAAACTAAAGCCGAAATAGTACATGGATAAAAAGCAATATATGGCGACAAAAATTGAGCTGCGTACAAAGATTAAAGTGACGCTGTCTGGTCTCTTCCAATAGCCTTTGCCAAACTTTTGAGTTGCGCCTAGCAATCCGATACTCATTATTAATGTCTGTTGAAGTATTAAAACAAACACGGCGGGAACAACGTAATTGACGTATCCTATTTCCGGATTGAAGGTTGGCTTGAGGTTAAGTTTGCTGGCGGCGAATTGGTTTTTGGCCGCGGAAATTGGTTGTCCTTCGAGCATTAACCTTTTTATCTTCGTCTTTGCTGCAAGTGTCCCGGAGGCTTGTGCTAAACCTTCAACGACAGTCCCATAAACTAAAAAGTAAGAGGCATCTCCTGCGAAGGCAAGGGTAGGACTTTTTCCTAGCAGCAAATCACGATAGAAATGTTTCGGAATAACCAGTATTCCCCGAACGTCGCCTGCTAAAAATTGATGCTTTGCTTGTTCTATACTGTAGCTTTTTTTAACTATTCTTACTTGTGGTGTCGCATCGACCATACGCTCTAATTGAATACTGGTCAGACTATTGTCCAGATTAACCACCGTAATTTCTTGTTCTGTTGGCGTTTGATGCGAATAGGGTAACGGGTACAAAAACGAATAAAAGACAACCCCTGCAAAAACGGTTAGCAAGATCACTGGGTTGGTGAAAATAGCCCTAATTTCATGTTTGATCAGTTCCAAGATTGTCATACGCTAACTACCATTTTTGTCAGGTGCTTTTTAACTAAAAATAAGCACAGTATAAATGGGAGCAGATACCACATCATGCTTGGCGTGATATTACGTATGGTTTCCCATGAGGTTACATTGTAACTAACAGTGCCAATTTGCGCCTCGATATAATGACTGACTGGCATTAGATTGCGCCAGAAAGCCGCTATGCTGTTCATGTCTGTCACCGGGAAAGTAACTCCCATAAACGCAAAGCTGGGTGCGGTAAATGCCCCTGCAAAACTCATTGCTCTGGCAGGGTCTAGGGTTAAAAAGAAGAAAAATGCTGCCATTATCATACATGCCATGGCTGTCAGAACCTGGGAATATATTAATGGAAGCAAACCGCCTTCAATTGGGAAGCCCAGACCTTGATAAAACCAAACCAAGAAGCAGTAGCCAAGAAAAATGAACCAAGGCAGATAAAACAAACCAATAGAAAGAAGTGAACGGACAGGGCGAGCGCCAACCATATTCTCTAACCCATAAATTCGATGGTTTGCTGTAAGAACCAAAATGGTAGTAACAACAATACATATTTGCCATAACGCGGGGATTATTGCAGTAATTAGAAACTGCGCATAGTTGGCATTTCGATTAAATAGCGGGGTTATCTGGTTACGTATTATAACTGTCTTGCCCGTCGCTGTTTGTGTTGTCGTATTCCCTTTAGCTAATTGTTTTACTGACCCAACTTGAGCGTTAAATGTACCATGTGCTTGTAGGACCGCCGACTTGATCAGCTTACCTACCAAGATATATTGGCTGTTGTAGAAAACTGAAATCTGAGGAGCTAGGTTCAGATATAAATCTCGGTCAAAATTATTAGGAATGACGACATACGCATAGATATCGTTGTTGACAAGGTGGTTTTTTGCTTCCGAAATACTTGAAAATGAATGTGAAACATTGAGTGACGACGTCGCATTAAGTTCTCGCACAAATGTACGGGACAATGTGCTCTGTTCAAAATTAACGATGCCAATGGGTAAATCACGAGCGATGCCCTGTGAAAAAATCCACCAGATAGAAACAGCTAACAATACGGGTATCCATGTAAGGCAAGAAAGTAGCCATTTATCGCTGCGAATAATATGCCATTGAGATATTTTTTCCTGACTATACATATCTACAGCTCTACAGAAACGCTCATACCGACGCGTAAGTCGTCAGTAAGATTAACTGGTTTCGCTTCAACTTCGAATGTTCTCAAATCAAAACCTTGAGATGCGTCAGTGGAACGCCATGTAGCAAAATCGCCCATAACTGAAATGTGGGTTACTTTGAACTCAACCGATTTACCTAACGCGGGAAGATAACCGTTAAACTGGCTACCTTGTTTGAAGTTTTTCAGCAGGTCTTCTCTAACATTTAATACGGCCCAGGCATCTTGCATGTCGATCACGGTAACAACGGGAAAGCCCTGAGGTGCTAATTCGCCACTGCTTAAAAGAACCTGAGAAACTTCGCCATTAAACCAACTGGTTATATTGGTATCTTGCGCATAGGCTTCAACTTCAGCGACAGCACCTGCAGCCATTCTTACTTTCTCTTGTGCAGCGCGTTTTGTCTCGTCACGAGCACCTTCTTTGGCCATTTGATACATTTGATAAGCGGCGCTCTGGGTGTACTTTGCGGCTTGCCATTGAGTTGATGCTTCATCTCGTTTTTGCTCTGCAACGACACCATCTTTAAATAGATTATCAACACGATTAAACGTTTTCTCGGCTAACTGAGCCGCGGCTTTTGCCTTATTCCATTGATCCTTTGCCGCATTGATTTGCTGTGCTCTTGCGCCATTTTGTGCTTCCTGAGCGAGAGCACCTGCTGCTTTTTGACCAGCTTTAGCCTGTGCCAGTTTCGCATCAATTTCTGGGCTATAAATGCTGAATATTGGGTCGCCCTGTTTAATTTGATCTCCCTTACTTACCATAACCTGATCAATACGTCCCGCGACTTTAGACGAAATACTATATCGCTGCGCTTCTATTTGGCCTTGTAGTCGAATAGGTTTTGGCTGATAAGCCTGATAGAAACTGTATCCAATCCATGAGGCTGTACCCACACCAAGAACGGTTAATAGAACAGGTTTAACTAATTTCATGATGCATCCTTTGATGTTACTGATTGGTAAGCGTTGCTTTGATAATGATTAAATGAATTCATTTCGCTTGCTAAGGCGAGCAGTCGATTTAGTGCAATGACATAATTAAACCTAGCAAGTTGTTGTTGAGTCTTAATGCTGGCGAGATATAACTCTGCGTCAACCACTTCCAGAGAAGTGGATATCCCTTGAGTAAATGCTTTTGTTCTTAGTTTAAGGTTTTCTTGCGCCAAATTTAGACTCGCCTTCAGCCCTTCAACCTCTTCTATCGCTTGCTCAGCTTCAAAGTAAGTTTTTTCTACCAAAACGGTAAGATCTTGTTTGGCTTGCTGGCGAAGGTGATTAACTTGCAATACGGAATTTTGCGCTGCACGCATGTTTTCTGAACGACCGGACGTATCGATCAGAGGGATACTTACGCCCACACCGACCAACCAATCGGGTGCCATTTCACTTGCTAAGGTGTCGCCTTCATATAAAGTGTAATTACCGTAGGCGAAGACTTCAGGGTAATAACGGCCACGTTCGGCTTTTATCAGGTTTGACGCTTGTTTATTTTTTGCGTCAAGCAGGGCAAGACCAGGGTAACTATTCAGAGTTTGTTCTGTGAACGCTGATAGTGGCGGAAGTGAGCGATTAATGAACAATTGTGTGTCGGGATGAACTTTGTCACTTTGGTTCAGGATTTGAGTTAATGCAGAAACAGCTATCTCAACATCTTTTTGAGATTTTTTCCGGTCAACTATGGCTTTGGCCAGAGACGCCTCGGCTTGCAGTCGTTCGACCTTAGCAATTTGTCCCTGGTTCTCCAGTTTCAATGCAAAATCACGATGTTTAGTCAGCCCTTCTTCTACAGATTGGCGAGTTAGTAAAACCTCTTTTGCCAGCACGACACTAAAATAATATTTTGTCAGATCGTCATATTGTGCTTGGCTTTCCATTTTTAATTGTGCGATGGCTTCATCGGTTTGGCCTGATGCGATTGCTTGAGCTGACGTAATTCTGCCACCAGTGAAAATGGGCCAGACGGCCCGAATGGAAGAAGTAAAAATATCCTTTTCTGCAATGGTAGAGGTTGGATTTACCCCGCTCAAGGCACTGGCTAATCCTGCTAATGCGGGGCTCGTTACAAGCTGACCAATAGCAGCTTTACTTCCGGAGTCCAGACTATCTAATAGCTGGTCGCCTGATACCGTCACATCATCATCAAGACGGGTATAATTTGCACCAAATGATACAGAAGGTAAGTTTAAGGCTTGTTTTGATTGCTCTAATTGTCGGTAACGTTCGACATTAGCTCTTTGCGCGGCAATGGCATTGTTTTCATTTTGTAAGAGTAACCACGCTTGATCGAAGCTGATTTCACCAGCCATTACTGGTTGTACGGATATAAAGGAAGCGAGTAATGCAGACAATGGGATTCTGAAGGCATAACGGTGCTTTTTATTCACAAAAGTCATCATTATATGAACACAGTTTACAAAAAAATAGAGTATAAACTCTATTTAATTAATGAACAATGATTATCAATCGGCTATTAACTCGCCATCTAAAAGCATGTAAAATAAATGTTAATTAAATGAGTGCGTAGGGAGAGTTAGAAGCGATGTTCCGATGGAGAAGACTTAGTTTTCGAAAACGTCTTATTGCCATAATGACTCTATCTGGAGTCATTGAACTTATGATCTTATCATGGGCTGGTTTCTCTTATATACGTTATAACCAACAAGAAGAAATGGGCCTAAAAGCCCTTGGTATTGCACAGTTCTTGGCGCGTTCTCCTTCCATAGTTACTTTTATTCAGTCGGGTAATGAGCCCGGTGTCCAGCAAAAAATCAATCATTTCACCGAATTAATTGGTGCTACCTTTATTGTTATTGGCGATAAAGACGGTATTAGGCTTGTCCACCCTGTAACCGCTCGTATAGGGAAAAAAATGAAGGGCGGCGATAACTATCGCGCTTTGGTAAAAGGTGAAGCCTATGTTTCTTTTGCTGAAGGGTCATTAGGCAAATCAGTGAGAGGGAAATCTGCCGTTTTTGATTCAAAAGGCAATATTATTGGCGTTGTGTCTGTCGGTTATTTGCTTGAATCATTGCAAGAAAGAATAGAACCATTTCTAATTTTTCTTGTGTCACTGGCGCTATTTGTTGTTGCGGTTAACGCCATTCTGGCCAATTACATTTCCAAAAAATTTCAACGAGCGATTCTTGGGTTTGAACCTGAAGAAATTGGTCGTTTATATGTCGAATTAGACGTTACGCTGAGCACCATAAAGGAAGGCGTGATTAGCATAGACAAATTGGGTGTGATTCGCTCTATTAACAAAAGTGCCTGTGAGATCTTGTTAATAGACAAACAAACAGCCATAAATCAGCCAGTAAACCAAGTACTACCCGGAAGTGATCTTGATATGTTATTGGTCACTCAAGAGTCTGAACATGACATCGAGCTATACGTTAACGAGCAGCGAATCGTGGCCAATCGAAATCCAATAGTTGTACAGGGGGAAGTGATTGGCGCGGTATCCAGTTTTAGGCGAAAAGATGAGATCACTGAGCTGACAAAGCAGCTTTCCCAAGTACGGGAATACGCTGATCTGTTGCGCTCACAAACCCACGAACATCGGAATAAACTAAATACAATTAGTGGCTTAGTTCAGCTAGGGGAAACAGAAACTGTTCAGCAGTTGATAGGTCAAGAAAGTGAACACTATCAGAGCATTATTGAATTTTTGCGAGAAGCGATAGACGACCCTTTAATTGCAGGCTTACTGCTAGGGAAAATAGAGCGTGCCAGAGAATTAGGGGTCGAACTTCGAATCGAAGAAGGCTCAAGATTGCATCAGTTGCCCGCACACATGATCGCTGACGATATTGTAACGATCTTAGGCAATCTCATCGATAACGCATTTGACTCTATACTTAATATTCCTATAACGCTCGAGACAGAGCGAGTGGTGACGGTTTCATTATCTGATTATGGCAATGAGATAATATTGGAAGTAGAAGATTCAGGGATAGGTTTTCCTGAAAATATAGAAACAGTAACTCTGTTAGAAAGAGGGGTTTCGACAAAAGCAAATAATAATCGAGGAGTCGGACTCTATTTGATTAGCCAGCTTTTAGACGGTTATAAGGGAACCTTTGAAATGATCAATAATGAATCTCATGGAGCAAGAGTGACTATTTATTTACCTAAGGAACGACTTAATGATTAATACCAAAGTTATGATCATTGAAGACGACATAGCGATAGCAGAGTTACACAGAAAATACCTAAGTCAAATAGATGGGTTTGAAGTGATTGGAATCGCAACGAGTAAGCAAGAAGTTGAGCTACAGCTAACTGCTCTTGACCCCGAATTGATTCTGCTGGATGTTTACCTGCCGGATGGAAATGGTTTAGATATATTACGAACATTACGGCTAGAGCAAAAACAGTGTGACGTGATACTAATTACTGCTGCACGTGATGTTACCACGCTACAGGAAGCGATGCGTGGTGGTGTTGTTGATTACCTGCTAAAACCCGTAATATTCGGACGTCTAAAAGAAGCGTTAGGAAACTACCATCAAAAAAAACGCGAGCTTCAGTTAACGGATAATATAGACCAGTCTATGGTCGACAAAATGCTTAAACCCACAGCGACCATCCAAGCTGGGGAGCAACGCTTGCCCAAAGGAATCGATAAGGTCACGTTGGAAAAAATTAGGTACTTAATTCAAACGCTAACCCGGATAACGGCTGAAGAAGCCGGAGAACAAATTGGGGCTAGTCGTACGACGGCAAGGCGATACCTAGAGTTTTTAATCAGTACCGGAGAGGTCGAGGCAGATGTTAATTACGGTAGTGTCGGTAGGCCAGAGCGTAGCTATTTATTGTTAAAGCGGTAAATGAAAAACCGCCTTTTTCTATATATGGGTATAATAAAAGGCGGGTTTTTATATAGGCCGTTATTTTATTTGCTATAGCGGCTTAGTCAGCTTGATTAGTTTCACGTGAAAGGGGAGCCGTTTTCAACTTTTTAATCGCAGTAACAAGAACGGGTGCTAATAGTACGATTACCGCCAACACAGTGAATACTAATGTTATCGGTCTTTCCCATAAAAAGCTTAACTCTCCATCCGAAATCATTAATGCTCTGCGAAGGTTTTCTTCCATCAATCCACCCAGTATAAAACCCAGCAGTAAAGGGGCCAGCGGAAAGTTTGCCAGCCGGAGCGCAATAGCGGCCATAGCAACCAACAACATAATAAATATGTCTACGGTGTTAAAGGAAACCAGATAAACACCAGTAATTGAGAAAAACAAAATCATTGGCAGTAATACGGTTCTTGGTACCGCTAATAATTTAGATATGTAAGGTATCAAGGGTAGGTTCAATATAACCAAGACAATGTTACCAAAATACATAGAGATAATGACTGACCAAAAGACTTCTGGATTATCTACAAATAACCTTGGTCCGGGTTGGATGCCGTATGAAATTAAGGCACCTAACATAATTGCGGTGGTTCCTGAACCCGGGATACCTAGTGTAAGTAGTGGTACGAATGACCCGCTAGAGGCCGCATTGTTCGCTGATTCTGGTGCGACTAATCCACGAATGCTCCCTTTACCGAACTGTTCTCGCTTATCTTTAGGGGCTAAATTTCTTTCCATCCCGTAGCTGAGGAATGCCGCTATTGTGGCTCCTGCTCCGGGCAGGACACCAGTGAAGAAACCAAGAATTGATGAACGGATAGATACGGGTGCGACTTCTTTAAGTTCTTCTTTGGTCACTTTCATACTGCCGATATTGTTTAGTGTGCTGCTCTCTTGAGCACGTGTATCAGCTTCAGGCTTTAGTATTCCCATTAACGTTTCTCCAAGAGCAAACGTCGCCATGGCCAATAAGAGAAAACTAAATCCATCCATTAAATCAGTCAGTCCAAACGTGAAACGTTCAACACCAACACCTTTGTCAATTCCTACGGTAGAAAGCATTAATCCAAGAATGGTCATCATCCACGCTTTCACCACTTGTCCTTTGCCTGCGAAGGCCGCCACAGCAGAGAGCCCGACGAGCATTAAAGCGAAATAGTCAGAAGACTGAAAACTGAGAGAAACAGAAGCCAGCGCAGGAGCGGCAACAAGTAGCATGATCGCGGACAGGGTACCGCCAACAAAAGAAGAGTAGGCAGCAAGAGCGAGAGCTTTACCTGCTTGCCCTCTCTGTGCCATTGGGTAGCCATCAAAAGCGGTAACAACGGTTGACGAACAAC
>ASRM01000213.1_pt1 | contig 10198 bp, 9 predicted proteins | sample 693238 | NCBI WGS metagenome assembly ASRM01 (sample SAMN02169242, study PRJNA158439) | bioreactor metagenome | isolation source: day 74 sample from continuous culture bioreactor inoculated with sediment... | place: Germany: Bremen
GGCTGCTTGTGGTGCAAGGGCGATAAGCGCTTCAGCGTCGGTTGGAAGGTCAAATTTCGCTGCTGGAGAAAGCTCTGGTAATTCAAAGCCAGTAACTAGTGCAGCTGCTTTAACTTGTTCTGCCAGTCTTTGCTTGAAAGCGTGAGACTGTTGAGCAAACTCAATAACGCGTGCCGGATCGAAGTTCACATTAGTTAATGTGGAGAAAAAGGCTTTTGGTGCCCACTGGTCAATCTCGCTATCGATAACACCAACCGAACGGCCAAGATCGGCCCAAAATGAAACACCTTGTAGTGAATGAACTAATACATCTTGCAGATCAGAAACTTCTGCTGTTTTTCCGCACATACCTTGAGTGTATGCACAGCCTTTTCCTACAGGGGTTTGAATGGTTTGTTCGCATTGAATACAGAACATAGTTAAGCTCCAGTTAATTAGTTATATCTATTGGTGCGTTGCCAATAGCTTTTAATTCCAGAGCTTACATAGCACTAAGCGTGCCAAAACATATCCCATTGTTTTAATTGAACTTTATAATCAGTAACTCCTAACATCGATGTAATATTAACATCACCGCGATGTCTTTATTACAACGGCAATAACCAGTTACCGGTTACCGATGCTCTCCACCCCCAACTTCTTACCCATCCTGTATAAGTTTCCTCGGTCCATATGCAAAAACTGCGCGGCTTTCGCCCAAACACCATCGGTTTGCTCTAATGCATGTTGAATTAACTGTTTCTGAAAATCTTCTACAGTTTCACGCATTGGTTTGGACTCCTTCAGAAAAAATGCGGCCCCCTGACTTGTGTTGCCCGTTTGAGCATTTTCACCAAAATGGGTATACCGAATAACCTGTTCACCTTGCTGTATTGCCCGCAAGCTGACACGCATTAGCGCATGCTCTAGCTCTCGCACATTACCCTTCCACTCCATTTTTTCCATTTTGCTTAAACAATCCGGGTGGATATAAAGGTTAGGTATATTAAACTGGCTACGAACTTTATCCAGCAAGTAACCTGCCAGTATCGGTATATCGCCATTGCGTTCACGAAGAGGGGGTATGTAGATAGGAAACACATTAAGACGATGAAAAAGATCAGCTCTGAAATTACCTTGAGCGACTTCATAATGTAAGTCTCTATTGGTGGCCGCGATAATCCTGACATCGACAATCAAGTTTTTATCAGCACCAACTCGCTGAACTTCACCTTGCTGGATAACCCTAAGTAATTTAGCCTGAAGCAACAGCGGTAACTCGCCTATTTCATCCAGAAAAATAGTACCGCCATCTGCCAGCTCAAATTTACCTGCGCGATGACTCGTTGCCCCGGTAAACGCGCCTTTTACGTGACCAAATAATTCACTTTCAGCAATAGATTCAGGAAGCGCGGCGCAATTGACATAAACCATAGGTTTATCGCTTCGCTGTGACTGTTCATGTAGCGCATGAGCCACCAGCTCTTTTCCTGTGCCCGTTTCTCCGCTGATCAACACTGCGTAATTAGATTGAGCAACCATAGATATATTATCTCTGAGCGATTGCATTTGCGGGCTCAGCCCTACCAACTCACCTTGCTTATTTCTTGCCTGCTTTATTAAAAGCTGATTAATGGACTTTTGCTGGCGATTACTTTCCTGCAGTGCTTCGAATAAGGTAATGTTTCTCAGCGTCGCCGCAGCAAGAGCGGCAAAAGTTTCGATGGTAATCACATCTGTTTTGTTAAACGCACCCACCTCCAACGCATCTAAGGTAATGATCCCAACCAACTTATCTTCGACATATAAGCTGCATCCCATGCAATCGTGTACATCTATCTGTTCTTCTGGTGCGGATAGCAGTAAACCATTAAAGGGATCGGGTAATTCAGAGTTGGCGCTAAATCTGATCGGTGATTTGCTGGTTAAAATCTTTTCCAGTCTGGGGTGATTGTCAGGTGAAAACTTTCTGCCCAGTACCGCAGAAGACAATCCACTAACGGCAACAGGGACTAAAAAACCATCTTTATCTAAAACAAATAGCGCACTCGCATCACAAGGCAGCACCTGTTTAACAGAATCAATAAGCTTTTGATAATGCTGACCTTTTGGAAGCTCAACACTTAAATCCAATGCAATTTGCAATAATACCTTCTCTACAGAAGCAATCATGAAATCTCTCGCAAAATTATTATGGCGCAAAGATATCACAACGATGTATTTTTGACATCAGAATATATGGAAGCCTACTTCAGGCTTGTGAACTACAGTTTCAATTGCCAAGGAAGCAACTAAAGTACCTTACTTTCCGGTCTGAATTATTTCGTCCATTAAACGTTCAATTTGGTGTACCACTTCTTCACTGGAACTCTCCATTGAATTTACAGATGAAATGATATTTTTCATATCCTCTTGCTTACCAGAAGTCATTGCCTGTCGACCAAAATCATGAACCATTTTATGAGGGGCTTCCAATGCAGAAAAACTTCTCATATGGCTGAATCTATCACGACCATCGCCTTTGTAATACCAAGAACCCAAGCGGCATTCAGAGTGGGTATTTACAGCAGCATCAAAATTCTTATCCTCCAATTGCTGATAAATGCAGTTCTTCCACACTGCATGGTCGAGTTTTACTGTGTCTAAAAACGCCCGGGTGGAGGCAATTCTAATCACCTCTTGCATATGTCCCGATTTCTTAAGTACATCGGTCACCACTGCATCAATCTGCTGTGAGGAAGTAGAAACTTCTTCTGCACAATGCTGATTGTCCTCTATCGTTTCTTTAATAGACCCTACCTGAGAAATGACCTGATTTACCAAGTTCTCTATCTGAGTACTTGCAGCATGCGCTTTACCTGCAAGAGTTCGAACTTCATCCGCCACCACAGCAAAACCTCTGCCTGCTTCACCAGCACGAGCGGCTTCTATTGCTGCATTCAGAGCCAGTAAGTTTGTTTGGTCGGAAATCTCCTGAATCGTAGACACCAATTGGCTAATAGACATTGCTGTTTTATCTAAAACCACGGCGGCTTCCATGCTGTTATTCGCCTGTACTCTAATCTTTTCAGCACGGGTATCTAGCCTAGATAGAGCAGCATGTGTCTGACCAAACATCTCATCAAGCTCTTTTAAAGCTTCATTTTCTTCTGCCAATGATTCGGCGCTTGTGGCTAATCCAGTACGAATCACCTGTAGCATTCCACCACCTTTTAAGTGGCTTTTCATCAGTTCATTTCCGAGCCCGCACTCTTGTTGAGCCTGAACAATAATATGATCTCTCTCATTTAACTGAGCGCCCAGATGCTCTACCTGAGATTCATAATGGGCTTTTTGCGCACTAAGTTCATTCCTTAATGCATCATTCTCTTTTCTGAGTTTTCGGGCAGCAAAAATCATCGGAAATATAACCATAATTATTGTATGAGAATCTAATTATAGAAGGCAAAAATACTAAGGAGAGCTAAATAGATATAAGTTGTGTTTATTATTAATAAAGTGTGATAAAAACATATGCAACATACATCTTAAAGATTCATCGATCATATAATTTTTAATACTAAATTTGCCGACTAACAAAAAAATAACAAGGAAGTACAGTGGAACGTATTATTACCATTCGTCATAGTGAAGCAAAAGACGCAGAAAACATAAAACAAATATATCAAGGCATCCATGCTTATACAGACACATTACAACTGCCCTATCCTTCTAGTGCCGTCTGGGAATCCCGTGTTAGCAATATACCTGATAACGTTTATAGCTTCGTTGCAGAAATTGATGGCAAGGTAGTCGGTAATCTTGGTTTCGAAATAAATAAAAACCCAAGAAGAAGACATTGTGGTTCATTCGGCATGGGGGTTCATGATAATTACCTTGAACAAGGCGTCGGCAGTTCACTTTTATCCGCACTTATTGACATCACTGATAACTGGTTGAATATAAAACGTATCGAAATCACCGTTTATATTGATAACAAAGCAGCTATCGCATTATACGAGAAATTTGGCTTTACTATTGAAGGGGAATCTCCAGACTTCGCATTCAGAAACGGAGAATTTGTCTCAGTTTATCATATGGCTCGAATTAAGAAATAAATCCATGATTAAGCGTTATTCACCGTTTCCCGATCAAATAACGCTTAATAGTTCAAACAGAACTAGCTCTTTACCGTTTTAAGGTTTAGATAAATTCTTCGTTCCCATTGGGTAATAAAGGCAACGGCAGCAATGATAATAAATGCGCCTAGCCATAAACGTCCGGGGGGAACCCATCCAAACACCATCCAGCCCAATAAAACATTCAATGGCAGTTTTGCATGATCAAAAGGCTGCACAAAAGAGGCGTCGGCCACCGAATACGCTTTAACAATGCCCCATTGTGCTAATGCCGTCATAGCGCCTGCCGCTAGTAAAATCATCCAAGTTAACGAATCCGTTGGAAAGGACCAATCTGGTATTGCTAACACTATATTAAACGGGGTGATTAACAGCAGAAGATACACTACCATGGTGGAAGGAGAATCGTCTGAAGAGAGTTTTTTTACCATTAATGAATAACATGCCCAAAAGAATGCAGCTCCGACGGGAAGCAAAGCAGCCCAATTAAAATCATCCGCCCATGGTTCCAGAATAATCATTGCACCAACAAAACCTGTTAAGGTTGCACCCCAACGAGCGGCGCCTACCTTTTCTTTCAAAAAGAGGCCAGAGCCGATAGTAGCGAACAATGGAGAGGTCATTAACAGAGCTATTCCTTGCCAAATTGGAACCGGATAAGCGAGCGCCCACATCCATAGTTGTATACCAATCACAGAGAGCAACACGCGAAATACATGCATTTTAAGGTTATTGGTCGCAAGAGAACGGCGAATTCCGAGTGACTTGAGATAAGGCAAAATAACCACAAGTGCCACTGCATATTGAATAAACGCGACGGTTGTAGAAGGTAGACCAAAATTGATACTAACGTATTGTGCCAGGCTATTAACAATGGCGAAGGCCAAGCCAGCAGTGAGCATCCAACTAGCTCCATGCACTGGAGAATGAGAAGACATATTTTTCAGAAAGTAGTGATAATGTCACTGTATAATAAAGGAAAATCCATAACAGCCAAACTGTTAATATTAGGTTTCACGTTGAAACCGTCAAAATATAATAAGTGTTCATAATGATGCTGTGATTAATTTCGAAGTAAATTACTGTGATCTACGCGTTTAAAGTTAGTGCTTCTTTTGCACCTCTATCAATGTAGCTTTCTGGCGGCCATCTCTTGTGTCATTTTTTCAGCTCTTAGCCTCACCTTAACCAACTCGGAGTAATCCGCACTATCATCTAGTTCGATATCAATCTGGTCATGTTGATTAAGCAAACACCCATTATGCACTTCATGCAAGCTATCAAGATAGAGCTGAGATACAGGGTCTAATCGGCGACCTTCGACTTGTTCCAGAACTTTTTTGAGCTGTGTAGAACAGTGATTAATGGTGGCGGGATTCTCTTCTTTACTGGCTACTTTATAAAGTTTGAGAAGGTTGTTTAATTTATGACTAAACATTGCGTCTCTCCGTCACTTATTTCCGACAATCCATCAAACCGAAAATACAGTGCATAGGCATTAGGTCAATTGCACCCTATCCGTAGAGGCAATATACAAACAGTACATCTGTCTGTTACCACTATCTAACACCTTCGCTATTGATGCATCTGTTAATTAATATTACTGAACCAGCCTTGGGTGAATATCACTTTTTAATGTAACACAAATATGGCGTACTACAGAATTTCATCTGAATACGGACAGCCAGTTGAGCCAATTTAAAAACTTTGAGCCAGTTGCTAATAGAGGATAATGTCGCGATTATAATTATAAACAACGGATCGATCGTATACTCTATTAATGTTTCTATGGCGTTTTGATACTTAAGGAGCAATAAGCTCATGAATAAGCTACTCATCTCCAGCACACTATTATTTTCTTTGTCTGCGTACGGAAAAAATGTTTCCACTCCGAGTAAGGCTGTCATCATCGGAACTGGCAGTCAGCCAACTAAAAGAGTCTGTTATTATCAGGATAAAGCCTATTCTATCGGTGCGATTCTTCAGGTAGGTAAACACTATATAATTTGTAAGCAAGAAAATAAGTTTGAATCTAACGGCCCATTAAGTTGGTACTCGCTGGAAGCAACCACACAAAAAGAAGCCGTGCAAAACAAATAATTGCGTTTGCAAGGCGCTCTCAATCGTTTTATTTTAAATACTTATCACTTACAACGTAACAACCCAATCAATATCGTAATAAAATTACAAAATAAATTTGACCAGCATCACATAATGATGCATAATTGTGACCGAAATCTAATAAATACAACGAGGAAATAATTATGAGTGCAATCTTAAGTTCACAAATCGAAATCACAGAAACTAGCCAAACAGAATCGAACATCAAATCAACATTAGCTGAAGTTGGCGCAATGATTACAATGTTTGCTGTAACAGCAGTTATCGTACTTGCAATGAGCTTATCTTGGGTAAATTAATCCTTACCGATTAATCCAATTGAAATACAAACTCTGCGGTGGTTATGTCTGTTTTATTGCAAATAGTGCACTAGATCAGTATATATTACACAAACAAAACTGTAATAACATTACAGAATGCAGGGAGCAAGGAATGACAAAGACCGCATTCCATAGCGTGAACTACAAAATACGGTCTTGATACCAGTCAACAGAGCAGCATTCCCGACCAGGGAACTACTCCGATGCTATTATTTTTTATAAGTTAAGTCCCGAATCTGAGCTTTTAAGCCTGGAAGCAGAGACGCGCTTGCACTCAATTTGTGCACACCCAGTTGAATTAGCAATTCTGACATATCACTGTCTCCTGCCATTTCACCACACATGCTAACCGGTATGTTATTTTGCTGTGCTGCTACACAGGTCATTTCAATTGCCGAAATAACAGCAGACTTTTTATAGTCAACTAACTCTGCAACTGACGTATTACCGCGATCCGCAGCCATAACATATTGTGTTAGATCATTAGTACCTATACTGAAGAAATCGGCTTCTTTCGCCAGTTCATCAGCATTTAGTACCGCCGCCGGAACCTCAATCATGATTCCCACTTTCATTGGGCATTCAGACTCAGGCAGGTTCAGTTCATCACGACATTCTGAAATAAGCGCCTTTACCGCTTTAAGCTCATTCACTTCTGCGATCATTGGGATCATAAGCTGAATGTTCGAATGATCTCTTGCTGCTCGTAATACCGCTTTAAGCTGAGGCTTAAACAGGTCATTATCCGTCAGACAAAGTCGTACACCACGTAAACCAAGGAATGGATTTTCTTCTTCAACCATAGGATATGACGGTAGAGGTTTATCTCCTCCCACATCCAAACTACGAATAGTCAGTGGTCGGTTTTCTAACGCGACAGCAATATCACGATAGATTTCATATTGCTCTTCTTCCGTCGGTAACGTTTTACTTGACTGGAAGACAAATTCGGTTCGCAGTAAACCGACACCTTCAGCTCCATTTTCCAAAGCTGCTTTTACATCATCCAAACCACCGATGTTTGCCTGAACATCAATCTGCACGCCGTCTTTAGTCACCGCTGGTTTTGAAGCCTGCTCTTTCTTCGCTAGCGTTTCAGCTAACCACAAGTCACGTTCTTCAATTAGCCGGGAACTGGTTTCAGCATCAGGCTCCAGCCATAGGTGCCCGCGCTTACCGTCTAAAATGACTTGCTGACCATTGGTCGTCGCAGTCAATATACCTTCTGCTTTAACGATGCATGGAATACCCATTGCTCGAGCGATGATTGCACTATGTGAAGTACGACCACCCGCTTCCAAGCAGATACCTGCGACTTTATTTGCATCAAGCTGAGCTGTTTGTGCTGGTGATAAATCTTTCGCTACGATGACTGAATTTTCAACCAATTCAATCGACTTGGCTTCTGCCCCCGCAAAAGAATACATGGTTTGTTTTGCCACATCCCATACATCCGCTTCACGTTCGCGCATATATTCACTTTCAGATTGGGCATATTGCTTAGCAAGCTGCGTCATTACCGTCATTAGTGCCTGCTCGGCAATAGAACCAGCCTTAATTTCAGCTAAAATATTGTCATTTAACTCCGGATCAGAAATCATCAACAAATGCGCATTAAAGATTTCGGCTTGTTCTTTGCCTAACGTTTTCTCAGCATCAGCCTCTTGTGCTTTCAACTGAACAGAAACAGAATCTACAGCTTGAACAAACAATGATTGTTCTTCAGTTTCAGATGTATAAACCCGCTGCGGCACTTCCGGCATCGCACTTTCTAAGCCGATTACTTGGCCAACAGCAATACCATCGCATACCGGAATACCAGACACGGCACCTTCAACTTTAGCAACATCCGTTTTCTCTTCAACGACGGCTTCTACATGATCAATTGATTCACCAAAATGTTCTCCGGCTAATTCTTCGAATGCAGAAATTGCTTTCGCTGCATCGTTTCCTGAAGCAAGAATTCGAATCTCATCATCAAGTTTGACACCTAGCTTCGCAATAGAATTAAGGCTTTTAGCATTAACTTTTTGTCCTGATTTCTCAATTAAAATATCAGACTCAAACTTTGCCATAACGCCAACGATAGAAGCTGCCGGGCGGGCATGTAATCCATGTGGGTTTTTTACCGTCCAGTTAAACTCAAGAGCATCGGCCGAGACTTCAACAACCGTTGTTGATGAGGCCTCTTCAACCACTTCACCCAAATGTTCACGTTTTGCAGAAAGTGATCCAGCGGCCTCTTCTAGTACCGCCGCCATCGGAAGATCCGCAGACGCCGCAACTGACGCCGCCATTGTTCCTTCTACGATGGGGGCTGAACATAAAGCAATATTCTCCACCATATCTGGGTCGATCAATTCAAGAGCTGTCTCTGTACTTAACAGAGCCGAGCCCATATCCATCATCACAACAACACCGCTATCGTCGTACACCTCTTCAATGGCCATCATGATACGAATTGTATCTGTACCAATCGGATTCTCAGGGTCGTCAATACCGCCAGCCGCTGCAATTTTGCAGCGACCTTGAGTCATTTGGTTTGCCAGCTCAACAACACCGTTAGCCAGCAATTCGCTGTGTGATACAACAACGATACCTACCATTATTTATGCCTCATTAACTACTTTATTTAGTGCTTGGATCATCAACTTTGTTGATGTTGCACCTGGGTCTGCATGGCCAATACTACGTTCACCAAGATAACTGGCACGGCCTTTTTTCGCTTGCATCGGAATGGTTTTTTCTACGGCCGATTCGGCAACCAAAGCCATATCGGCTAGTGCAACTTTAGTATCTTCACCTGATTCAACAGATGCTTTAGCCGTTGCAATTACATCCCACCAAACATCACACATGGTTTTATCACCCGGTTCTGCTTTGCCTCGACCTACCACACCATCAACACCAGCTTGCAGCGCGTCAACAAACTCCGCCAAGTTTAAGCTTTCTTTTCCTGCTGATTTAGTTGCAGCACGGATAAAAAAAGTACCGTAAAGTGGGCCAGATGCTCCACCAACTTTTGATAGTAAAGACATTCCTGTCGTTTTAAAGACACTAGCAATGTCATTGTCGACAACAGATGGTAACTTAGTTGCTACCTCACCAAAGCCACGATCCATATTAAGGCCATGATCCGCATCACCGATGGCGGCATCTAGCTCAGTCAACAGGTCGCGATTTTCTGCGTAAACTTCACTGCAATTTGTCAACCAGGTAACAATTTGTTTTTTAGTAATATCAGACATGATTAGCAACCCCAGCGTAGTGAAGGAGCATCAACTGGTGCATCCCAAAGTTCTAATGTTTCTTTATCTGCTTTCATTAATGTAATAGAAAAGCCTTCCATATTTAATGAAGTACAATAGTTTCCAACCAAAGTACGCGCCACTTTAAATCCTGCCGCTTCAAGTTCGGTATGTACTTTACGGTATGCGCCAAACAACTCTGATTCCGGAGTTCCGCCTAAACCATTTACCAGAACGATTAGCTCATCGCCTTTTGCAAATGCTTCTGTTGTTTGTTCAGTTTCAATCCAGGTACCTTCTTCACGATCCCATGTTTTTAATACACGAGAATATGCATCAGATGCGAGTAGTTCTTCTAGCATTTGAGAAGTCGTTGTATCAACATCTTTATACTCACGACGCTCGATACCTG
>ASRM01000214.1_pt1 | contig 10171 bp, 8 predicted proteins | sample 693238 | NCBI WGS metagenome assembly ASRM01 (sample SAMN02169242, study PRJNA158439) | bioreactor metagenome | isolation source: day 74 sample from continuous culture bioreactor inoculated with sediment... | place: Germany: Bremen
CGTGTCCGTCTGGTGTTGCACATACTTACATGGCAGCAGAAGCGATTGAATCAGCAGCGAAAGCCAAGGGCTGGGATTGCCAGGTAGAAACACAAGGTTCGATTGGTGTAGAAAATGAATTAACCGCAGAACTCATTGAAAATGCGGATGTTGTTATCCTGACGAAAGATATCGATATCAAGAATGCTGACCGTTTTAGCGGTAAAACGGTTGTACGTATTGGTGTAAGTGATGCTGTTAAGCGCGCTGCTGCCGTTATGGACAAACTTGAAGCGCACATTGCTAAAGAAACGGCGTAACTTACGTCAAGCATCAGAGACAAGAGGGGGAGTTGTGCCCCTTTTGTTCCCTGAAAATATATACCAAAGCCGCTCAACTTATTCTCTGCTTTCAGCCAGCAGATTAGGTGGTTTTGCTATGTATCATAATTATTAAATACCGCTGCTAAAGACCTTACTGCTCAACCGAATAACACGATAACAAGTGAGAAAACCCGAACAGTAGCAGTACATAAAGGAGCCTAAAATGAGTACCCCTAGAATAGAGCAACTAAAGACGGCTTTGTTTGAGTCTCGAAGAGAAATATCTCTGGAGCGCGCTTTGCTCTATACCGAAAGCCATAAGCAAACCGAAGGCGAACCAACCCTTATTCGCCGCGCAAAAGCCACGGCTCATGTACTGGATAAGGTGGAGATTTCGATCCGCGACAACGAGCTTATCGCAGGGAACCGTACAGTATTACCTCGCGCAGGTATTGTCTCTCCAGAAATGGACCCGTATTGGATTGAGAAAGAGCTGGATATTTTTGAGTCTCGTCCACAGGATAAATTTTTTATTTCTGAAGCGGATAAAGCGCAGTATCGCAGTGAGTTGCTTGCCTATTGGTCTAACCGGTCGATGAAAGATTTTATCAATCAGCAGATCCCTGCCGATGTTAAAGAAGCCGTTGGTGAAAAGATATTCAGTGTAAACCAAACTGACAAAGGTCAGGGGCACATCATAATCGACTTTGATCTGCTGTTAGAAAATGGTCTGGCTAAACAATTGGACGACATGCAGACTTTAAGTCAGGCAACGCCAGACAATGAATTTTATCAAGCTGTTGTGATACTGCTTGAAGCATCTATCAGCCATATTCGTCGTTATGCCCAACTGGCTAAAGAAATGGCCGCAGAAGAGTCCGATACTCAACGCCGCCGAGAGCTAGAATCGATTGCTGAAATCTCAGCCCGAATGGCGACCGAAGCTCCAGAGTCATTTTATGACGCTTGTCAGCTATTCTGGTACATGAATATTATTTTACAGTATGAATCGAATGCCAGCTCCTTATCGCTGGGTCGATTTGACCAATATATGTTGCCGTTTTACCAGCACTCATTGGATCAGGGAGAGTCTCCTGCTTTCATCCGCGAGCTATTGGAAAGTCTATGGATAAAAACTAACGATATTGTACTGCTGCGCTCGTCGGGCAGTGCTAAGTTCTTTGCAGGGTTTCCTACCGGATACACAATTTTACTTGGTGGTCTGAACCAGACCGGGCAAAGCGCTGTTAATCCATTGTCGTCGCTGTGTCTGGATGCTTACCAAAGCGTTCAGTTGCCGCAGCCAAACCTAGGTGTACGTGTCAACGAATTTATCGATCGTGGCTTCTTATTGAAAACCGCAGAGACCATTCGATTGGGAACCGGTATCCCGCAAATCTTTAATGACGAAGTGGTAGTGCCCGCATTTTTGAATCGTGGTGTTTCTCTGGAAGATGCACGTGATTATGCGGTTGTAGGTTGTGTTGAGCTGTCCATTCCAGGAAAAACATATGGCTTGCATGATATTGCCATGTTTAACCTGCTTAAGGTGCTGGAACTGGCGATGCAGCGCAATGCAAATAACCCGCATATTACCTTTGAATCTCTATTGGAACAGATCCGAATGGATATCCGTCATTACGTTAAGTTGATGGTGGAAGGTTCCAATATCTGCGATGTAGGTCATCGAGACTGGGCTCCTGTACCATTGCTTTCATCGTTAATTAGCGATTGTGTAGAAAACGGCAAAGACATTACTTATGGAGGCAGCCGATACAACTTTTCTGGCGTGCAGGGCATCGGTATTGCTAATTTGTCTGATTCATTACAGGCATTGAAACGTTACGTATTTGAAGAAAAACGTTGTGGTTTTGAACAATTTGTCAGCATCTTGAGCAACAACTTTGACGTTCCTGAAGGTGATAAAATCCGTGCTCGTCTGATGAATAAATACGAGAAATACGGTAACGACATTGATGAGGTTGATAACCTTGGATCTGAGCTGCTGCGAGTGTTTTGTAAAGAAGTGGAAACCTATCAAAATCCTCGTGGCGGCCAGTTTACTCCCGGCTCATACACGGTTTCGGCTCACGTACCGCTAGGTGAAGTCGTTGGTGCAACGGCCGATGGTCGGTTGTCGGGTGAACAGCTTGCTGATGGTGGTCTATCGCCAATGCTGGGCAAAGACATGTTAGGGCCGACAGCGGTATTGAAATCGGTGAGTAAGTTGGATAACTACCTGCTTTCAAATGGCAGCCTTCTCAATGTGAAATTTACCCCGGCTACATTAGAAGGCCAGCCAGGCATAAACAAGCTGTCAGACTTCATCCGTGCTTTCATGAAGTTAAAGCTTCAGCATGTACAGTTTAATGTGTTAAACGCCGACACACTGAAACTGGCGCAACAGTCTCCTGAAGACTATGCAGGATTAGTGGTTCGTGTCGCGGGCTACAGTGCATTTTTTGTTGAACTGTCAAAAGAAATTCAAGATGACATTATCCGAAGAACTGCCCATGAACTGTAAACCCTCAGCGGTGTCAGCAGATGCTGACGCCACTGGCCGGATATTTAATATTCAGCGCTACTCGTTGCACGACGGTACGGGCATACGGACCGTGGTGTTTTTTAAAGGCTGTCCGCTGAGTTGTCCATGGTGTTCAAATCCGGAATCACGCTCGCATCGCACCACGTATATTCGTCGGGAAGTGAAATGTATTGACTGCGATGAGTGCTCTATGGATACCGAAGAGTGTCCAACAGGGGCGTGGGAGCAGGTTGGCACAGACATGACGTTGGATGAGGTTCTCAGCCAGATAGCTAAAGATGATGTGTTTTTTGAAACATCAAATGGTGGCATCACCCTTTCTGGTGGTGAAGTGTTAAGCCAGCCTCAATTTGCTATTGAGTTACTGACTCGATTAAAGGCGCTGGGCTATCACACCGCCATTGAAACCTCCGGCCATGGCAGTGCGACTCAGTTGCTCAACATTGGTCAGTTGTGTGACCAGGTTCTATTTGATTTTAAGATTATGGACTCGCTAAAAGCAAAGCAGTTGATAGGTTTAAATCTGGAAAAGGTGTTGGAAAGTTTTTCCATGCTTATGGAAAGTGGCTGTAAAGTCATTCCACGTTTGCCTCTTATCCCAGGTTTTACACTCGACATTATTAATGTGGATAAGGTGCTGAGCTTTTTGCGGCCCTTCGAAATAGAAGAAATCCACTTATTGCCATTTCACCAATATGGCGCGAACAAATACGAAACTTTGGGGCTGGAATATAGTCTGCAAGACGTTCCGGTACCTAGTGAAACAGAAATCGAAGCCATTCGTCGCCATATTCAGGCCAGCGGCTATCGGGTCATCATTGGAGGTTAGCTTTGAAAAAGAAAATACTCATTACGGGCGCAAATGGATTTTTTGGCACTCGATTTATAAATCGCTATGGCAATGAATTTGATATTTTGGGGTTGGATGTTGAGCAACTGGATATCACGGATAAAGAAGGGGTAGACAGTACCTTTGCTGAGTTCAAGCCAGACTACGTTATTCATGCGGCAGCGATTGCGGTGACGGATTTTTGTAATCAACATCCAGAAGTAGCGCATAAAGTCAATGTTCAGGGTGCTATCAATGTAGCAAATGCCTGTAAAGCGCAGGGGAGTAAACTGGTGTTTATTTCGACTGAGCAACTGTTTAATGGCAACCCAGAAGCGGGACCATACAGCGAGTTAGATACGCCAGTGCCGGACACTGTGTATGGTCAAAACAAGCTAGAAGCAGAAGGTGAACTTAAAGCTATTCTTGATGAGATGTGGATTTTACGTTTTACCTGGCTGTTTGGGTTGCCGGAACGCAATACCAGCATCAACCCAAATGTGGTCTGGAATACGTTACAGGCACTTATCAATGGTGATGTTATGCAAGAGCGTAGCAATGAGTTCCGTGGTTTGACTTATGTGCATGAACTCATCGAACAGTTCCCGCGCATCTTTACTATTCCTTATGGCACTTATCATACAGGCGCACATAACCCGGCGAGTCGATATGAGATAGCGGAGCATATTTTAACTGAACTTGGTCAACAGGATCGTCTGGAAGCTCTGCTCTCGGTAAGTGATGCACCCAAAACCCGCGATGTACGTTTAGATACTTCTAAGCTGGCAGAGCAGGGCATTATGTTTACTGAAAGTAAACAAGCGATTACTAAGTGTTTGAAAGAGTTTAGTTTCATTCGTTAATCAGAAATTATTTATCTTCGGAAATATGAAAGCCGTTGGTAATTGCAACAAAGAAATTTAGGAGTACCCCATGATTTACATGTTAGATACCGCAGATTTAGATGCGATAAGAAAAGCAACTGATCTGTACCCAATTGTTGGTGTCACGACAAACCCGTCTATCATCGCAAAAGAGAATCGTCCGATGAAAGATATCTTGCTCGACATCCGCGAGATTATTGGTCAGGACCGTATGCTGCATGCGCAGGTTATGGGCAAAGACGCTGAAACCATGCTAAAAGAAGCACAGGCGCTACGAACGATTGATCCACAGATCATCGTTAAAGTACCGGTGACACCTCAGGGCATAAAAGCCATGAAGTTGATCAGTGCAGAAGGCATTCGTATTACTGCGACCGCTATTTTGTCACCACAGCAAGCGTTGATGGCGGCAATGGCCGGAGCGGAGTTCCTGGCTCCTTATGTCAATCGATTGGATAATATCTGTGCAGACGGTACTCAGGTTACAGCAGAAATGGTGCAGCTTATTGAAAATTATCAATTAGATGCTAAAGTGCTTGCCGCTTCGTTCAAGAACGTTCAGCAGGTTCACTTGGTCGCATTAGCGGGCGCTCATTCTGTGACGATCGCACCGGATGTGTTTGACCAACTTTTGGTTCACCCACTGACTGATTCTGGCGTTGCAGGTTTTGTGTCTGACTGGGAAAGTGTTTATGGTGCAGACACAAACGTACTGGATGTGCTTTAGTCACTGACCGGTGATTTAACCAGGTGAATATTCATCTCGGTTACAGGTCATACTAAGTGTGAGAGAATGCACAAAAGCTCAGTAGAATTATTATAAACAAAACCTAGTGAAGCTAGACTTCACTAGGTTTATTGCTAATTGTGGAATAAATGTGGAAATAGTTGGAGTTACTGCGTGTATCAGTGGTGTTGCGCACACCTATATGGCCGCTGAATTGCTGGAAAAACACAGCAAAAAAGCAGGCTACAAGATCCATGTGGAAACACAAGGTGCGTTAGGCAGTGAAAACCAGCTAACCGAACAGCAAATTGAAAGTGCAAGTGTCGCCGTTATTATTTCAGACATTAATATTGAAGGGGGAGACCGCTTTAACCAGACGCGTATCGTGCGCTGCTCTATCGCTTATTTCTTGCGTAATGCTGATGAAGTGATGCTGGCCATTGAGAAAATTCGCCTTGCACCACCTAATTCAGAGATAGTCCTTTAAATAAAATAATGTGTTAGCTATCGACTTCTGCGTGCGAGCTTAAATACTGAGCCCGGTATTCTGATGGCGATCGTGCAGTTTGATTGCGGAAAATGCGGCAGAAATAGTTGCTATCTTTAAAGCCACAACGGTGCGCCACCTCTTTGACCTTCATATCGTATTCAATCAGCAAGTATTTTGCCCGTTCCAAGCGAATATGGTTAAGGTATTCGTTAAACTTGATCTTCCCTTCTTTTTGAAACAGCTGTGAAAGGTAATTGGCTGAAACGTAAAAATGCTTCGCTACAGACTCTCGGCTGAGCGGTTCATGATAGTGTTGCTCTAAATAATCCCTCACTGCTTCAAACAGTGCGTGACTTTTCGACGGTGTTTCAAGAGGTTGTTCTACGAGATCAATAATATGGCTAAAAAGCGAATTAACTAATAAGCGTTTGGTTTTTTGAGATTCTGTCTGTTTAGTCAGTTCTTCAATGGCGTTAAGAATAAAAGTACCCACCCGTGGTCCGCGGCGTAATACATTTTCTTTTAGTGCGGAATCAAATTGTTCGCCGTCCCAGCTAAGCAGGCTCATACCAAAGCTTTGCTTTCCTGCCATCACTGTCAATGTGCGCACGGGTTTATCCCATTCTGGTTTATTCCAGCTTTCGGCTGGTAGATACAATACGCTGCCTTGTTTGAGTATGTAATTGGTATCTATACCCAGATTATTGCCAACCTCCATATTCAGCTCACCATCCAGCACCATTTCAATGCGCGGAAAATGAACCTGATAGGCGAGTGCTGGTGGGGAAGGCAAGTTACCTGCGTAATAAACATCACCCACGTTATCGGGAGATTCAGCATAGTGTCGTAATGTTTCCAGTAAATGATTTTTTTCCAGCATTTTTCTAGTGCTCCTGCAATCTCAGGCGTGGTTTTTTATGGGGCAATTACGGCGAATGCCTTATGTTACCTCGTTTATTGCTTAATCTGGCCACTGAGTAATACGATATGGGCGGCACTTCACAATTCCCATATTGGTTAACAAAAATCCAGCTAAACGAACATTTAGCCTGCTTATTTTTTCAGCGTGGTTGGGTATAAAAAGCATTAGCCTTTTAAATAAGCAGACAATAAAAACAAAGCTCAACAGGAAAAACTATGAAAATTGAATCTGATACGTACCTTGATGCACTTGGTGCCAATATGGCGCTGACACCGAAAATGATAGATGAACTGGATACCCATGGTTTCACTGTCATTCATGATGTTGTTGATAAAGAGTGGTTAGCAGAAATGCGTCGCACTTTTGACATGCTTGTGGAAAAAGAAGGAGACCAGTTAGCGATAGAACATCATCAGGAAGACACAGTTACACGGGTTGCCAACCTAATTAACAAGGGAACGGTATGGGAAAAAGTTTGGGCCCATCCTATGGTACTGGCTGCCTGTAAACATATCTTTAACGGCGAATATAAAATATCGAGCTTAAATGCTAGGGAAGCACATCATCATGGTGGACACCAGCCACTTCACGCGGATTGGAAAAAATCCCGACCTGATTTTCCCAAAGTGCATTTGGTTAACTCTATATGGGCCATAGATGATCTAAGTAGAGAAAACGGCGCGCCTCGTATCATACCCGGTACTCATCTTCGTCCTGAACTGCCGGAAAATGTACTGGATGACGTTGAAGGCTCGCACCCGGATGAGGTTTATTTGGAGTGCCCAGCAGGCAGTGTGATGATATTCAACGCACACACCTGGCATGGTGGCACTACAAATTCGGTGGGTACGCGTCGCAGAGTTCTGCATGGTTTGTATATCGATAGATTGGACAATGCACAGCAAGATCAGCAGAAGTGGTTAACTGCTCATACGGCGAGTCGACTGACTCCCGCACAACAGTGGTTATTGGATGTAAAGTAATGAGATAGCTTGTTTTATTAAAATCTCGGCAACCGATATCAACTCATTTGTTTGTATGAATTGATGTCGGTATGCATATTGACAAATGTAATATTTTCTAAATCATGGTTCTGGACAATTATTCATAAAAACCACTTAAACACTTTAACTCTGTACCAAGCTATGAGTCTTGTCATGCTTTTTGTATTCAATAAATAAGATAGTTACTGAGTAATTTTCTTATTGAGATGAGTCAGTGCAGGATTGTTATTTTTTCCAAAAGGTTAGTGTTAGCAATAGCAAAAAAATGGCAAGGATTCGAGAGTTCCTAACCGAAATGGGGTTAGGCCTCGATGCCGATGTCGAACTTTTTACTGTGGCTTTTCAAAACTATAAAATAGTAGGTTGCGGTGCACTTGCCGGGAATATGCTCAAATCTGTTGCGGTTAGTGAATCGCACCGCGGCAGCGGATTATCGACTAAATTGTTAACCGAGCTGGTCACAATGGCTTATGATCTTGGCCGTTATAATCTCTTTATTTATACCAAACCCGAAAACTATCAGATGTTTCACGCCGCAGGGTTTTATTTATTAGCTTCGGTAGAAGACCAAGTGATTCTTCTCGAAAATAGTAAAACTCATTTGCAAAATTACGCAAAGAAATTAGCCAAAAAGAAAAGGGCGGGTGAGAAAATTGGCAGCATTGTAATGAACGCCAATCCTTTTACTAACGGACATCGCTATTTGGTAGAGAAAGCGTCCAGAGAGTGTGACTGGGTACATCTGTTTGTTGTAAAAGAAGATAAGTCATTTTTCTCTTACTACGATCGAATGGAAATGATTCTGGCGGGAGTTGAAGGTTTTGGTAACGTCATTCTCCATGAAGGGTCGAATTACATGATTTCTCGTGCGACTTTCCCCAGTTACTTTCTAAAAGATGAAGGCGTGATTAATTACAGCCATACGGCGATCGACTTGCAGCTATTTCGCAATTTTATTGCGCCACCTTTGGGTGTTACTCACCGATATGTTGGAACAGAACCTATTTGCAAAGTAACGGATTTTTATAACCAACAGATGCAGCAATGGTTAGCGACACCTTCACTAGAATCTACGCCGATAACCTTTGTCGAAATTCCACGTCAGGAGTTGAGTGAGCAACCAATTTCTGCATCATTAGTTCGCAGTTTGTTATTCAAAAATCGGTGGGAAGAGATCGAACGGATAGTTCCAGAAACAACCTATCGTTACTTAAATACCTTATTCGGTGAAGAGCTATCGGTTTATCAAACCGAAAGCATTCCTATCAAAGTAGATGCAAAGCCTCAATTAAGTTTGTCGGCTTAGCTTTTTTGTTACTAATTAAAGTGGTGACACTTAATAAAAATAATTGATGCAGACTTAAGGGTATTGTTTAACCGTTGTCAAAAATAGTCATGTATCACAATGAAAATAGCTAAAAAAAGTGAGTTGGGACTATATTAATAAGCAAGGGATTGCGAAAAATGAATCCGTCTGAGCGATGCCAATGAGAGTAAAGGTGTTGTCGGTATCAAAAGGAGTTCATCATGTTCCATCAATACATCCATCAAAGTACCGAGAAAGTTCATGAAGTATTGCAAAGCGCAATCAATGAGCTGATCAGTCTGCATATGTTTACGCTGACGTCTGACTTTATTGTATTGGGCGTGCTATTACAGGAAAAATCTGAAGCGTACGATATTTTGGCATCTTTGCTGCCGGATCATGCCAGCAAACGAAATATGATGATGGAACTTATCTATCAATTGCACCCTCCACAACGAAACACTGAGATACAAAAAGTCACAGCAGCCCCCGATGCGAATAAAACCCTTGAAATTGCCAGTAAGGAAGCGAGCCGTATTGGTGATAGTTACATAGGTACTGACACTTTACTGGTTGCACTTTTTGACCCTTTGTCAGGCTCTGCTACTGAGATTTTGAAAACGACAGGTTTAACCCAGAATCAAGTTCGTAAAGAGTTACTAAAAAGACGTGAAGGTAATACGCTTACCACCGTTGATGCGGAAAGTCGCGTCAATGTATTAAAGGAATACACGGTAGACCTTACTGAACAAGCGCTGATGGGGGATCTGGATCCTGTTATTGGGCGTGAAGAGGAGATGGAGCGGGTAATTCAAACACTATCCAGACGCAAAAAAAATAACCCTGTATTAATTGGCGAAGCGGGTGTTGGCAAAACAGTGATTGTTGAAGGTATAGCTCAACGCATTGCCGAAGCGGATGTCCCGGAAACACTGATTAATAAACGCATTTTATCTCTGGACATGGCTCAAATTGTCGCCGGATCGAACATGCGGGGCGAATTTGAAAAGAGATTAATTGGCGTACGTGATGCGGTCATTGAATCTGAAGGCCGTATTATTCTTTTTATCGATGAATTACATACTGTAATGGGAGCGGGAGCAACGCCGGGCGGAATGGATGCGCCTTCCTTGCTGAAAACGGCACTGGCTAAAGGCAGCCT